>Ga0157364_1006125_pt1 | contig 12323 bp, 14 predicted proteins | sample AttsexASBM2_FD_111476 | JGI IMG/M metagenome (GOLD analysis project Ga0157364, IMG submission 111476) | Fungus gardens microbial communities from leaf cutter ant in Ribeirão Preto, State of São Paulo, Brazil - Atta sexdens ASBM2 | ecosystem: Host-associated > Fungi > Mycelium > Unclassified ...
AATTGTGCAAATTCATTTAGCCATTCATGAGATATTAGCAGACAAAGCTTTTACAGCTACTGATAGCCTGATATCTCAGTTATTCATTGCCACTTTTGTACATCCTACATATGTGCAGATAGCTCTCATTTGGGGCTTTCCAGTGCAACTTAGTTTGTGAAAATCGGTCCACTTGTTGTAGAGATACAAGCTGAATGAAGTTTGTGGCAGTTTTAAGAAAAAGAATAAATCTTATATTAGGATTAATACAAGAGAACTCAATAGAGTTTCTAGTATAAATTTGTCTATCTTATATACTACAGACTATGGTTTGTGCACAACTATATCTAATCTGTTAAGATGACTGAGTGAAGTCTCTGGAAATACATGAAATTTATAGTCTTTAAAAAAACCCAAGTCATATTATCTACTCAAAGAACAGATTATAGTCCATTCTAATCTAGTGGAATAGTACTAAGATAATTAGAGAATGATAGTAACTAAATAGCCAGAAACTCTGATAAAAACATCTAGAAGGTTATCTAAAAGAACAAGAAGTATGAAATAATGATTATAAGAGTGATAGTAGTAGGTAGAACATAGAGCTTGAGTATAACAAAGTCTGTGAGATTTGGTGTATATAATGACTGGGTCAATATTACAAGCTTGTAATAGAGTTCAAAGTTAGCAGTGAATACTAAGCTTATAATAGTATTTGGTTAAGACTTAAAAGAATTGGGTTTCTAGATATAACTTACCTTAAAGATCATATATCATGTGATTATATGACTATAACTATAATAGTATTATAACTTAAACTCTTAAGTAATAACAAAAAATAGCTTTTATATTGAGTAATACAAAAGAATATGATAAAGTTCTTAGTATAAGATAGTCTATCTTATAGAATACAAACCATGGTTTGTGTACACACTACAACTAATCTACTCTAAAGTCTATATAAGGCCAATATACTATTACTATACCATATAATATTATTTATTTCAAAATCTTCTACATTCTTCTTTGTATTATATAATTGTGTGAATGTGACTGTAAAATATGTCACATCTCTGTCACAATTTGTGACTTGTGTGACTGTCACATGTAGCATCACATCACACCTTTTGCCTAAGTCCAAAATAAAGAAAAGTAAAATAAAAATAAGAAAGGAAAATAAAATAGAAAAAGAGGCTCTTAAGTCTCACTCTAAGAAGAAAAATAAGGCTTTCTCCTCTACAAACTTTATAGTCTTCTAGAATCAGTTGATTCAATATCTAACAACTTTATCTGCTAAATATTTATTTTTCAAGATTTCTTATTTGTTATTTCTGTTACTAAAAAGCAATAAAATTTTCTATAGATAAGCTTTTTATCCAAGCTAGCCAACAATAGCAAGTTAACTAGTAATAAGTGTAAGAAAAGGCTTAAAAACAATCTCTATTTCTATTATAAGGCTAGAGATTACAAGTTGGACTCTTGCTCTAAGAAGCAAACCTTAGTCACTTCTAAAGACTACAGCACTTCAGTGACTACTAATCTTTCTATAGCTACTTTTAAAAAACTCTTGAAAAAATAAAGAGTGATCTCTAAAACTCCATATAGACTAAAAGTTATGTTGAAATTTTTTATATAGTAATAAGTTTTATATGACTTAATATATCTGCTCTTTTAGACCTCCACTCTTTTTTTTCTCTCCTATGGTTCTTGGTCAAGACTATCTTAAGAAAATCCTATTTCAAGCTCTGGTCAACTCTAAATCTACTCATTACTTTAGAGACTTAAAGTTCATAGATGCTTATAATCTAAAGACTTTTACAATCTCTTAAATTGTTCTCTACTTGTTTGACAGCTCATCAAACAATACCATCTCTGAAATTATTACTATGTTTATAATTTTTCCATCTAATGAATATATAAATCTAGACTTTTATATCACTTCACTGGATTTTTTCTACTCTTTGGTTCTTAGATATAACTAGCTCATCTAACACAATCCATTGATTGACTGTATAAGTAGATTAATAAATTTCTGTTCATCTTTGCAGAAAAATCTTACTCTACCTTATTTTATAGCCAATATCTTATTAGTAACCTCATCAATTTTTAACAACTCTTTGTATTCACCAATTCCTATGGTTTTTGTACTATTATCTGAGACCTTTATGTTTACTTCTGAGTAACCTAACATTACTATAATTGGTACTACATCTTCTATACATCAAAAATTCTAGGATTAGCAAATTTCAAATTTGTCTTCATTTCTCAGAAGTCAAAGTAAGCTTCACACATCTTGCAGAGCCTGATTCTAACCTCTTTAATGTTTCTTCTAAGTACCACCAATTCACTGACATCTTTAGTAAATCCAAAGCTAAAGTTTTTACTTGTTATTATCTATATGACTTCAAGATTAATCTGAAAGAGAGTATATAATCTCTAATTGGCACTATTTACTCTCTTTCAATATATGAACAATAAGCTCTAAAGGAATTCATTCAGAAAAATCCCAATATGAGTTTTATCCAACCAACTTTCTCTTTTTACAATATTCAAATCCTTTTTATTAAGAAGAAAGATGGATCACTATGTCCTGATGTTGACTTCTACAGTTTTAATCATATTACTAAAAAGGATTGCTATTCACTTTTGCTTATTTCAGACTTACTTGACTTGTTCTACAAAGCTTAGATATATACCAAGATAAGTTTTTGTTATATATACTATCTAGTCTACATAGCTGATGAGAATGAATAGAAGACTACTTTCAGAACTTACTATGAATCATTTGAGTAGTTTATAATACTATTTAGCCTTACTAATATCTCTGGCCCTTCAACAATTTATAGATAACATATTCTCTGATCTTTTAAATATTTGTATTATGATCTATCTTAATGATATACTTATCTACTCTGACAATATGTTCATGTACTGCTGGTATATCAAAGAAATGCTTAAAAAGCTCTGTAAATCTGGCCTCTATGCTAAAGTAGAAAAGTGTGAGTTCCATTCTGAGTTGGAAAAGTATTTGGGATACATCCTTTCTCCTTTTAGACTTACTATGTTATATGACAGAGTCAAAATTATTCAGGATTAGACAGAGCTAAAGAAAGTCAAGGACATTCAGCTATTTTTAGGTTTTGTAAATTTTTACTACTGATTTATTTTCAACTATTTGGACATTGTCATCTTTCTAATCTGCCTTATCTAGAAGAATATTCTCTGAAAGTTTGATAACTTTTGTCATGATAATTTTAACTTCCTAAAGAAGACATTCATTTTTATACCTATTCTTATTCACTGGATCTCTTATACTCAACTCATCATGAAAACAAACATCTCTAACTATGCTTTTACTGCAATTCTTTCCACCAATAATGAAGTTTATCTAGTTGCCTTTCACTCTCAGACTTTTACCTCTATAGAGTTAAACTATAATACTTATGACAAGGAACTTCTGGCCATTTTTGAGATTTGGTGTCACCATTTCAAAGATCTAGTCTTTTCTATCAATGTTGTTATAGATTATAAAAACTTTGAGTACTTTTCCACTACCAAAATATTGATCTGCAGACAAGTGCAATAGTCTAAGTACCTCTTGTAGTTCAATCTTGTCATTTAGTTCTATCCTAGTTGTCTTAGCACCAAACTAGATGCTCTTATTAGACAATAGAACATTTGTTCTAAAAAGGAGAATATGAGCTATACTATTATGACTTAGACTCAAGTATTTGAGTAAAAGAGGAACCTTGTATTGGTCAACATAAAAAAACTCAGTAGATTTTCAAGTATAAATAAGTCTACTTTATATAACTCTAGAGTGTGGCCTGTGCACAATTATGTATGTCATCACATTATTCCTTTTTACTAAGTCTAAAATAGGAAAAATAATTGAAAATAATTGAAATAGAAAAATAAAAGAAATCTTAATATCAAGAAAGAGATAGAAAAGAAACAAGTCTATCATTTTTAAATTTGACATATACTACAATCAACCTTTACAACTTCAAGTTCATTTTTACCTATGAATAACTTACAATCTCTATCTGAGCAACAGTCTTATTTATTCTCTTACTTTATATAGCAATAGTTATTGATCTTAATACTTTTCACTGAAACATTTGTACAGTACTTTTAAGTGATCTTATCACTGCAAAACAATCCTGTCAAAGGCTACTAGTTTATAGACCTTGTTAGTTTTCTCTTTCTTGATAGTAGAATTTATGTACCATCATCTAGTAACTTTTGCATACATGTTCTCTAGTATAATCATGATTATATTTTAGCTGGCTATTTCAGTTAAAACAAAACACTAGAACTGATTTGTTATAAATATTCATGGCTAAGTTTCCATATAGATATATAGCAATTCTACAAGTCCTATGTCACTTACATACTATTATAGTATGCTTGGACTCTTATATTTTATTTTGATTTTCTTTTCCTTTTATCTATTTTTCTTGATTTAATTTCTCTTTTTCTTTTTTTTTCTTTTTATTTTATTTCTTGGACAATAAAGAGATACATGACTGTGGTTACATGATGTCATAAGCTTAGTATTAGAAACAGACCAGCTACTAAACCACTTATGTTAAAAGTATACAATGTCAAGCTTAGCTTTGATATCTAGCTAGTACTATATATATACTTTATACTGTACTTCTGACAGTATCTCCCTTTCAAGGCATGTGGTCCTCACATGAAAGTTATATAAATAGCTGTACCCAAGGATTATGCCACATATCATGGTCTCAGAGCCTTAACAGTTTTATGGGATTTTTAAAGGACCTAGTAAACTCTGCTTCATAGAGTATCCAGTCTAATGGAAATGCATAACTAAGCAACTGATACCATTTCTAATGATACTCTTGGCTACATCATGCTTTTATGCTAACAACTGTCTATTTAAAAGGAATGGTTTTACTAGGAGTTAAACTGCCAACTACTTGAAAGCTTAACATTATATTAGAAATAGACTAGCTACTGAACTAGTTATGTTAAAAGTACATGATATTAAGTTTAGCTTTGACATCTGGCTAGTACTATATATGTACTTCATACTGTATTCCTAACACTTAGAACATAGAAGAAGAAGCTAGAAGAATAATGTTAAGATACATGTTTATAGTATGTTCATCTCATAGTGTATATTTATATAAATAGAGTAGTGTAATATAGCTGGACTGCCAGTACCAAACCAACTATGCTTAAAAGGCAATTTAACTAGAAGCTTATACTTTTTAGCCAACTGGCAGTATTTATACTGATTATGGGAATTCAGATAAGTAGCAGGCTTACAGATAGCAATATGTTAGAGACTTCTTGTTCAGTTCTCTTATGATCCATATAAGACTCTTGTTCTATAAGACTACTATTAATCATTTTGATTAGTAGTTGTTATAATACATACAATCTAAACCTCAGTGTTACAAGTCTTACAGATCTCTCAAACAACTTTCCATTCTTATATATTGATGAAATTTCATTTTTATGAATTTTATCAAAAAAGTTCACTCTGAAGATTTTTAACATATGGCAGAGTTATGATGTGTAATGATATAATAGTAAAGTTTTGAGACATTTGGAATATAAATCTTACTGTAAAATAGAAGTAAATCACAGACTACTTCACAGAGTATACAGACCTTGTAGATAAGTAACAAAATTTCCTCATATCACAGACCATCTAATATTTGCACTCTTCTTATTATTATGCTAGAAAATACTTTTCCACAAAAACAAGTAATATTATAAGGTTTTGAAGCATATAAGATCTTTTTGAAAGTATTAGTGAGAATATCTTATACTCCTAGATAATGCCTTAAGCTCTCTCAAGTAGATACCAACTAAAGAGATGGTGTGGTAGCCATTAAACAAACCAGACTTCAGATTTGGAGTCTATTAGAACAAACTTAGTAGAATATTGTGAAATGCCTAGCTATCTGCTGCTCTAGATTATATATACACAGAGACCACTTGGTAATAACAGAAACATGCTATAGTACTGTTTTCTAGAGAATTATAGAGAAAGCAATATGATCCATTCACTAAAAGAATAGAAACACTAGAACTATACTAGAAAGTGATGTTATCTACTCAAGAACAACTAGTTACAAAGAGTATATACTTGTGAGAGAGCTCTACTAAGTTATGAATGTTCAAACAATTGAATAAGACAGGAAAATGTGAGATTAGAATCTGACAGAGTCCAGAATGGAGAAATGAAAAGGAGCAGCCATAAAAATAAAAAAGAGAGAATGAACTGGATCCTAGCAAGTAGAGATTGATTATTAGATCAATATTGGATTGCAAATAGAGAGCTGATCATGTGCTCTTGAGACTTCAGAGAGTTTCATTATTGTTCTGGTTTTTATTCTCTAGTTCCATTCTTTGTATTTTTAGACTAATACATAAGCTATAAGTGGAGGAAAGTAGAGAGAGGACCCTCTATACAAATACCCTCATTTGAGACCAGTTTTAACTTCTATTTTATTGAGTGAGCATCATTAGTATCTGCTATAACTTTCAGATGAGTTTTGGAGAGTTCTATCAAGATGAGTATCAGTTAGTATCTTCAGTCATAATATTCAACTTGAGAGATGTTACGACTTTAGCTAAAGCTCAGGTTGCAATCTTAGGCAAAGGTTGAGAAGAAGTAAGGGATTTATGCAATTGGTAAAGCATAAGGATACAGGAATGTATCTACACTATTTATGTGAGTCCATAGTCAAGCAATGAGACATGCATGAGGATTAAGACATGAAGAGACCACAAGGATAAAGCAAGGTAACAACATCTACTGCATGAAGTGCTGACTGAGACTACATGTGGTGTAGCCAATCATATCGTCATACTCTTTATCCTTATCCATGTATTCTCCAGGAGGCATTGATTATAACAATATTCCTGTTTTAGCATTCATGTCCTCATGAATCAACCCATAACCTCTAATTCTCCAACGATATGCATGACCACTATCTTTTTGCTAGGGCCTATGATGATCTGTTGTAGGTTATCAATGGTGACAAAATAGGGTTCATGTGGTGGGCCTCCTTAGAACATTTTGATGTGATATCCGTTCCTTGAAGTGTCTGTATTATATTTTTTCTCCATGAATGCAGTTGCCACCTCTTTCCAAAATGTAGGATCTTGCTCTCCTCTAGACTTGAGTGATTGATAGTGAAGTGGTGGTCAGAATATTCTTGTCTGTGATGGGTTTTGTACGAACTTCATATATTTGCTGAGATTGTTGACTTCTTCAGTTATAAAGCTTGTTTGTGACATTGATGATGATGTTGCTATAGAGACTTCATATGGTTTGATTAGTATGACCTCTTCATCCTCAATCTTTTCTTCCTCTTTTTGTCCTTCTTCATCCTTATAGAGTTCTTGTATCTCCTGAATGTTCTCTTCTACGTATTTGTTGTCTTTTCCTTTATATCAATCTAATTCATCAGCCAGCATTCTTTGTATTTGAAATGCTCTTTCATCCATGTTGCTTTGTACCATGTATCGAAGGTCCTCCGATATTTGTGTAATGTTCATAGTGTTAATTACTTGATTGTTGATACTAGCTGTTAGAATTGTTCCCTCCATCTCCATGATTGTCATATTGGTTTCTTCAACTATTTTCTTCAAATCCTTTATCGTCCTCTGCACATCGATCATCACCTCTATTCCTTTCAATATTTTGTGGTATAGCTTTGTTCAGTCCTCTCTTTCTCTCTTCATTAATTGTGCTTGGTCCATGTTGTTTAGTTTCCTTGAAATGTAAGGGTTGGGGGAAGCAGGAGCTGTTGTGTAGTTATTGTTGTTCTGGGAAGACATGTTCTCTGTGTTGCTGTAGTAGTTTGAGTGAATACTTTGGCTATCAAAATGGGATTTTACCTCCCTTCTTTATAGGTTTCAACTCGAACACCTTGCCTAATAGTCTTCTCTTGCCTCTCTTGCATGAGGTAACCCTGTTTCAGCTATCTATTGATTGTGTTTGTCCCCATAACCCTTCCAATGCACCAAGTATTGTACCCCTTTTCCTTGTTTCTGATGCTTTCTGACTTCTTCTATCTCATACTCTTTTTCTTCATTAATAATAGTTGGTGGAGGTGCCGGTTCTATATGTTGTCCTTTGAATTTTGGTTCCATGCATCGTGTCAGCAGGTCTTTGTTGAAAACGTTATGAATCATCTATCCTTCTGGAAGCTCTAGTTCAAATGCTCCCGATCCAATGTCCTTTAAGATTCTGAATGGTCCATATCTTTTGTTATCCAGCTTCTTTGAGGGTTGGTTCGAATGGATATTTTTGTTTTCAAGCCATATGTTGTCTCTGATCTTTAATCCTTGAGGTTTCCTTCTTTTCTTGTCAAGCTGCTTCTTCATGTTCTTCTGTACTTCCTCCATTGCTTTATTCACCTGTTCCCAACTCTTTTGTAATTCAATAAGGAATTCTTCTACTCTTGGAATGTCCATTTGAATCATGAGGTTGCCTTTCCACGTGTGTCTTCCAAAGTTCAATTTGAATGGAGTCTGTCTGGTTGCCACATGTTTCTTGTTGTTATACTGGAATTCTGCCACAGCTAACCACTCTGTCCAATTGTCTTGTTGGTAGTTCACATAGTATTGTAGAAACGTTCCTATCTCCTGATTGATTCTTTCAGTTTGACCATCTGTTTGTGGATGGTAGGCCGTTGACAGTTGTCTTCTCATTACTAGTGCTTTTATGAGTTCTTCTATGAACTTGATGCAAATTGTGGTCCTCTATCGCTTAGGATTTTCCTGGATACTCCATGTAGTTTCCAAATGTCGTCTCAATAGATCTTTGCTATTCCTTCAGATGAGACATTTGTTGTAGTTGCCTTCAAGTAGATCATTTTTGTAAACTGGTCCACTATAACCACTATAGCATCCACTCCGTTTGATCCTGGTAACAGTCCAATGATGTCAATGCTAATCTCTTGCCATGGTTCTTGAGGTATTTTCAATGGATATAGTTCTCCTGCTCTTTTTTGATGTTGGACCTTGTTTTGTTGGCATTTGAGATATCCTTGTATATAGTTCTTGACATCTTCCTTTAATCCTGGCCACCAATATGTTCTCTTGATTAATTCCATCATTCGGTGTTGTCCTGGATGTCCTACATCGACTTTGTCATGATTTTCCTTTAAAATTATCTCCTTGGTTTTCTTGTTATTCAGTACATAGATTCTTCCATCCATGTATACAATTCCATCTTCTTCCCAAGTTAGACCATCCTTTTTTTTCAATGCCTGGATTACTTCTCTCTCTCTTGTTGTGTTTCTTCTAATCTCTTTCAATATGTCGTTTTCCTCTATGGTTTTCTTCTTGATCATTGTGATTTCTGCCATTGTTCTTCGTTGCCACAACTCTTCTTTTAACAATTGGACATCCTTGTTGTCTTCTTCAGTGTTGACCTGTTTCTTTCATGATAAAATGTCTGCCTTCATATTTGTCTTTCCTGGAATATGTTTTAGTGTGAAGTTGTAGTCTTGTAACTTCAAATACCATTAAGCTTGTCGTCCATTCAGCTTGTGTAGTTCTCTGAAATATTTGAGGTTTTCGTGATCTGTCCTGACTTCGAAAGATTCTGCTGCATCCAATAGGTATTGTCTCCATTTTGTGAGGGCTTCTACTATTGCTAGTAGTTTCTTGTCATAGATTTCGTAATTTTGTTCCACTGGTTGCATTGTTCTTGATAGAAAAGCTATGGGTTTCCATTTCCCCTCTTGCTCTTGGGATAGTACTCCTCCTATAGTATGTCCTAAGGCATCTGTTTCCACTCTGAATTTTCCTTCTCTCTTAAGTAAAGAAAAAACTGATTGACTTGTGATCTTTTCTTTAAGTTCTTTGAATGCTTTCTGGTGCTCTTCTTCCCATTTCCAGTCCTTCTTACCTTTTAACTCATTCAGTGGTTTTGCTGTATGACTGAAGTTTTGAATGAAACATTGATAGAAGTTTGCAAATCTGAGAAAACTCTCTACATCCTTGATTCTTGTCAGTGTTTTCCATTCCTTTACAGCTTTGACCTTTTCTTGTTCCATTTTGACCTGTTCTTTTCCAACTACCACTCCTAGGATAGATATCTCCTCTATATTGAAGTCGCATTTTGATTGTTTAAAACATAGTTGGTGTTTCTCTGCTATCTTCAGAAATCTGATTGTTCATTCTTCTAGTTCTTCTTTTGTCCTTGCTGGGATTACAAAGTTATCCATGTAATTTGCTAGTATGCCTTTATGAAGGAGTTTCCGGAGCATGCTGTTTATCATCCTTTGAAAGGTTCCTGGTGAATTGCATAGTCCAAAATACATTACTTGTGGTTCAAATAGTCCTTTGTTAGTCAAGAATGCGGCTTTCTATTCATTTCCTTCCTTGATTGGTACATTGTCGTATCCCCAAATCAAATCTAGTTTGTTGAAGTATCTTGCTTCCTTGAGTTTGTCAATAACTTCTCCAATTAGAGGTAGTGGTATTTTGTCGTTTATAGTGATCTGGTTTAACTTTCTGTAATCTTGAACCAGCCATAATGAACCGTCTTTCTTCGGAATATAGAAACAAGATGCCGTGTATCTCAACTTTGATTCCACAATGAGTCCAGCTTTGAGTTGTTCGTCCAACCATTGGTTTAGAACTTCTTCCTCTTTCATTGTCATTGCATAGGCCTTTGCATTTAATTCCTTGGGTGCTTCATCTGTTAGATTTATTTCATGATCCCATTCTCATCTTTCTAGCAGTTTTTTGAACTTCTTCTTGTTAAATAGATGTGTGTAGGGTTGAATGTACTTGGGTAAATCTTCTAAATTTGTCTTGTCTGGTTCTTTTCCAATTTCCCCATTGTTCTGTTCCTGATTATCCTTTGTTTCTGTTTTCTTGGTTCACCTGGAGTTGAATTGTATATCCTTGTGTGTCATTGTACAATTTCCTGGACATCTCATAAACTTGATGGTTCTATTTCTCCAATTAACTTCTGGGTTATGTTTAACCAGCCAGTCATATCCTAAGAACATATCTGTTCCATCCAAGTCTGTTACTGCTGCTTCCAAGGTTTTTTTATGCTTATTGATTTCAATTTCTAGAGGTACTACCTTGGTCACCTCTCTGTTCTTTGTCCCATCTGCATTGAATACTTCAAAAGAGAAGTCTATTGATTTCATTTGGATTCTCTTGTCTTTGACTAATTGTTCGTCAATTCCTGTATGGGTGCATCAGAAGTCCACCAGTATCTTTATCTTCAGATTCTTGCCATTCTTTGTCTTGACTTCTACTTGCACATTTAATTCCCTTTTTCCTTCACTAGTTTGGTGATTCGGAATAACATATTTATTCTGGGAATTTACATGGGAGATCTCTTGTGCCATGCTTACTCAAGATCTTCGCCAAAACCCTCTTCTTTCTTGTCTTCATTGTCGTCATCCAATTCTTTTTGGACTTTATGTGTCTTCATTGTCTGTTTCCCTTTACAGTCTTTGGCTATATGTCCCTTCTTGTCACATTTGAAGCAGACTCTTATTTCTCGTTCTTTCTTCTCTGCTCAGCACTCTTTGGCCATATATCCATATTTGTTGCAGTTAAAACACTTTGGTTTGCCATCTTTGAAGTTGTCGTTGGACTTCCCAATATTCATTGGTTGTCCCCTTCCTCCATAAGTCGTTCCTGTACCCATTCTGTAATCGTGGCATCCTTCTGTTGATTCATATCCTTGTCCTACTGATGTAATTGCCACTTTCCACTCCTTGAGTGACTCTAGCATCGCTATGGGTAGGTATCCCAATATCGTTTTGATAATATCTTGTCATATGTTCTTCTTTAGTAGGAAGATAGCATGTAGTTCGTCTGTATCTGCCTTTGTGGCTAATGCATTGAATTCAATCATGAAATCTGCTGTGTTTCTCTTTCCTTGCTTGAAGGTTTCAATCTTCCATTTGGCATCTGCTGCCTTTGTCTTGTTGCTGAACATGTTCTTTATTTCTTGGACAAATTTGTCCCAGTTCTGTATGTCGTTGTCTTTATCTAGCTCGTTGAGCTTCTTCTGTACATATATTCCTGCTACACCTTCCCTAAGACGAGCTAGGATCACTGTGATCCTATCATCTGTTCCATTGACTTTGTTACTCTTGAGGAATAATCTAATCCCTCTTCACCAGTCTTCAAATTTTGTTCAGTCACTGTCAAACCACCCTAGTGTTATGATCTAAAACTCTTAGAGCGGAGTAGTAGAACAACCCTTGTATTGAGTAACACAAGAGAACTTGATAGAGTTCCTAGTACAAAGTAGTCTATCTTATATACTACTACTCATGGTCCATGCTCACTACTGTGCACCCTACCCTAAA
>Ga0157364_1006126_pt1 | contig 12323 bp, 4 predicted proteins | sample AttsexASBM2_FD_111476 | JGI IMG/M metagenome (GOLD analysis project Ga0157364, IMG submission 111476) | Fungus gardens microbial communities from leaf cutter ant in Ribeirão Preto, State of São Paulo, Brazil - Atta sexdens ASBM2 | ecosystem: Host-associated > Fungi > Mycelium > Unclassified ...
GGACCAAGACAATAAGTATATAAGTAGGAATAGATCTTGTAAAGAGTTCTCCATTGAGTTCTCTTGTGTTTACTCTATACAAGATTCTTCTCCCAAACCAACACTAAGGTTTCTGAGTTGTAATATTTTTAACATTAGACCTCACTTAGTATTTCTAAACATCAAGATACTGCCCTATTCTAAATATTATTATGACTTAAGTTTAAAGGTTAGGACAAAAGACTACTCTTGTATTAAGTGACATAAGAGAACTCAATAGAGCTTCTACTATAATCTAATCTACCTTATATACCTTTTAGTGATGGTCCATGCTAAGCTAATTCCAACCTACCCTAAATGCTTTATCTATAAGGCTAACATGCTATTACCATATTGTATAACTTTATCTTGTTTCAGAACCTTCTATGCCTTTCTCTGTATCACATGAGCATAGGACTATTGTAACCATGATATCACATGTCCTCTTCTTTGTTTATGTCTAGAAATAAAGGAAAAGAAATAGAAACTCCAAAATAAAATAAAGAAAAAATAAAAATAAAAATAGAATAAAACTAAGTCCATTGTTCCTAACTCTGACAAATATTGCTACTATAAGTTTTACCTTTCTTAGCAAATTTTTTAGATACTTCTATTAAAGTCTCTAACTATCTAGTTGCTATCATTTCTTAGTTATATTAGCATTGTTTCACTAGATAGAAATATATTCTAGTAGTATTTAGAGTAGTTATTATTTTCAGAAGTCCTTATTTTGTTCTCTTAGAACTTTTTAAAAATAAGTATTACTTGTACTTGCTAATTAATATACTTATACTTAGGGCTTCCTAGAGATTGTGAAAGTTTATAAAATTTTACAAACCCAACTAGTTTTTTTAACAAGCATGGAGGAAGATAGAAGACAACAAAGTTAGTAACAAGAAATTATTGGTAGTTAGGAGTAACAAAGAATGTATAGAAGTATTATTTATGTTAGAAGAGGTCAGAACTACCAGTAGAAAAGTTGATAGCAAACAAGGTACTGAAAAAACTATAGATATATCTAATAGTTAACTTTATTACAAAACTACTGTTAGTAGTAGAGAAGAATGCAATTCTTATAATATAAAATAGGTTGTCCAAAATAATGTACTTTGTGGCAACAATAGAAGAAACACTGGCAGAAGAATTGGCAAGGTTGTTTAGAGATAATATATAGAAGTTGTATGGGTTGTCAGAGAGTATAATATTAGATAAAGGACTGCAGTTTGCAACAGAGTTGACAAAGGAGTTAAACAAGATATTGAAGATTGAGATAAGGCTGTTAATAGTATTTTATTCACAAACAGATGGGCAGACAAAGCATCTAAACCAAGAATTGGAACAGTATTTGCAGTTTTTTGTGGATCATAGCCAAAAGAATTGACCAGAGTAGTTGGTAATAGCAGTGTTTGCAATTAACAACAAGATTTATGCAGCAACTAAGATGTCTCTGTTCATAGTAACTTATAGAAGAAAATTGAGAATAGGAGCAAATATTAGAAGAAAAGAAAAAGTAGAGAAAGCAATAGAGTTTGTAGAAAAAATGAAAAATATCTAAAAGGAAATAGGAGAAGTATTGAAGAGAGCACAAGAAGAAGTGAAGAGAAAAGTGGATAAGAGGCAAAGAAAAGCAGAAATATGAAAGAAGAGAAATAGGATGATGTTGAGCACAAAAAACCTAGTATTCAAAGAAAAACTAGTAAAGAAGTTAATAGAGATATGGGGGACCTTATGCAATAGAAAAAATTATATCAACTAATGTGATTAAGTTGAAATTGTCAGAGTAAATAAGAATTTATCTGGTAGTAAGCATTAGTTGAGTAGTAAGGTATAGAAAGTAGGTGGAAGAACAAAAGGTAGAGAAACTGAAACTAATAGAGATAGAAAGAGTTGAGAAGTAGGATGAATAAAAGATATTAAATAAACAAAAATACAAGGAGTAATAAAGTACTTGATATGTTAGAAGAGATTTACAGCAAAGCATAATATATGGGAGAAGGAAGAGAACTTAGAAAATACAAAGAAAGCAGTAGCTAAGTTTGAGAGAAAAATGAATGCAGAGTTAAGAAGACAGGAGAATTTATATAGGGAGAAGGAAAAAGATAAGAGTTACTATGGAAGTATACAGCAAAGATATTATATAGATAAGACTATGGAAAATTCAAAGAGAAATATTTAAAGAAGTTGGAAAAAAACTGGCAAAAATAAAAGTTAGTGTCTTCAGAGAAGGAACCTTGAAATGAAGGTAATATCAGAATTGAAGACAATAAACTTGGTTTATTATTATTCTCTCTTATTTTATTTCATTTGATTTTTTATTTCTAATTTTCTTTATTAGAACTTAGTTAAGAGACTGTAATATAACATTATATATGTTACAGTCATATTGTCATATGTGACAGGAAAGAATATAGAAGGTTCTAGAACAATAATATCATATAGTGTTGTGGCAACTACTTTATCATGAAGGTAAATGATCACACAAGCAATAAATCTCTTAAGGCAGATATCAAGTGGGAATTTCACAAGAGAACTTGACAAGAAGCCTCTTCTTGATTAGAGTTCTATTTATACAAAGTTCTCATAGTCCGTGCTACTAATAATTATTCCTGCCCTTATGTCCATACTCCTTCCTTATATTTGTCTCAAGGTCACCATATTGTATACATATGCCCTGACGACATCTTCTAGATCCTTCTACCACCTTCTAGGCCTATGACCTCACATCATGTGACATGCCATGTGGCTGCAGTATCACATGCCTCTTCATTGTCTAAAAGAAAATAAAAAGAAAATTAATATAAAATTAGAAAATAAAAGAAAAGAAAAATAAAATTGTTAGTGTTCAAGCATTCTATAACTGTTATGAATCAAGACTCAAAGGGTTAAGTCAAGAAACAACTCTTGTATTGAGTAATACAAGAGAACTCGATAGAGTTCCTAGTACAGAGTAGTCTACCTTATATACTAGTACCCATGGTCTGTGCTAACTGCCGTGCACCCTACCCTAAATAACCATGAGTATAACATGAGGCCAGCATGTGTTGTCCATGCTGTATGACGTTACTTTGTTCTAGAACCTTCTACTTCCTTCTCCTATATCCCGTGATCAGTCTTGTGACTATGCCATCAAGTTGTGACTGATGTGACAGTGTGACTGATAACCCCTAACCCGAGTTGTTCTAAAAATAGAAAAGAAAAGAAAAGAAAAGGAAATAAAAATAAAAATTAAGTCTATTGTCAGTGATCTTGACAATAAGCACTTTTCTACTCACAATCCCAGACCTTAGTATTATTTTAGTTAATGATAATCCAAACTAGAAAGATACTCTAGTCTTGGAAAATTAGAATCTTCCACCACCTACTCTTTCTCTCTCTGTTAACCAGAGAAGAACTCTATACTAACTAATAGACTCATTAGCAGAAGCCTTCAATCAACTCATAGATAATCTAGGTAACATGATACCTATACTCTCTTTCACTTCAGAGGCCAAAACCTGTCTTCTAGATACATTCAGTGGTATAGATCTGGATAAACTAAACAATTTCTTATTCCAGTACCACTTATACTTCTATGCCAACCCAGTACAATTCACATCCAATATTGCAGAAATCAACTTTGTAATAATTTATCTCACTAATATAGCACAAAACTAGTTTGAGGTAGAGTTTAACTAGAAAGAACAAGGAATCTTCTATAACTGGCTCCAAGACTAAAGTTGCTTTGTTGACAAACTTCATTTCTATTTTGGTTCCTTTAATCTAGTTAGAAAAGCTACAATTCTACTAAACAATCTCCAGATGAAGTCCAGTGACAAAATTTCCACTTATAACATGAAATTTATGAGATATACCTTACAACTCAGATTATGTAATAGTATTCTCTATTACTGCTACTATTAATGTCTTCCAAACAGAATCTAAAACTCTTTTTTAACTTAAGAATAAGGAAAACTATTCTTGTTCCAAACTATGTACTTACTAGTATCAACCATTACTAGCCAGTACTGGAAACATGCATTTGTGCCCAGACTACCAAAAAAGATACTATTAATGTTCATGTTCAGAAATAATAATGCTTTACTTTTACTATATCCACTCTTACTACAACTGCCCAACTCCAAAACTTGTCTGCAGCTTTGTTTACAAACTCTTCTTGACTACTCCCAAAAATGCCTACTCTGCTCTTAAAGAACTCCAGTATACAGAAGGACTTTAAGCCTAAACTTGACAACAATGGTAAGTTAATAAGCAAAGAAAATAAAAAATACATAAACAACAATCTATGTTTCCACTGTGGTCTTAGCAGCTACAAGATTAGTGGTTGTAACAAGCATCAAACTCTTCTGTTCTCTGGTAATGTAAAAACCAGAAAATTTAAGGCAACTTCTTCTGAGAAATCAGAAAACTAGTGTATGATCTCATAGACTTCACACAGACTAGAGATCATATTGAACTCATTTGTGCAATTACAAGTACAATCTGTTTCAAAGCTTCTACTCTCTCTGACCCATATCTACTTACTCTATCTTTCTCCTCATCTCTCATATATAAGCTAGATTATATCTAACAAATATTCTTTCACACTCTCATTAATTCTGGATCCACCCACTGCTTTTTCAATTCTTTCTTTGTATATGCTTACAATCTTCCAATCTCATCTGTTCTATTTGTTGAACTCTGCCTGTTTAACAAATCATCAAACAACTTTATTTCAGAAATAATATCATTACCTATTCATTTTCCATCTGGTGTCATATTCCAAACTCCAAAATATGTCTGAGATATATTTGACTTCAATACGACATCAAATCCCCACGGTTATTTGGCCTTATTTGCATCCAAAACTCCGTCAGTAGTTTAGTACTTTATAATAGACTTAATTCCATCAAAAGTCTGTGGTTATTTCACTTTATTTGAGTCAAAATCCATGGTCATATTCATCTTTGTCTATTGCCTAATTATCTTCTTCAAACTCTGCAAAATTACTCAGACTTTACACAGAGTTTTCCCCTCTCCAAATCTGAACTTCTATATAGTGTTTTATTAATAAAACACTCACTTGGAGATCTGTTTTAGTTACTCCTTTTGTTATTTTATGTATTTAAGGCTAGTGACCACTTTGTAATAGCTAGCCTGATAGTCAACTAAAGTTGATGCTAAATCTTCAGTGTCAATGGTGATGTGCTTTACTTCTCCCCTTATAACTTCTTACAAGACCATTCTCTGAAATTGTGACCATGTGGCTTGTAAGAGGCACAACACATAAGTTGAGACCAAGATCATTCCAACAAGTTTGTATCACCAAGCTTATTGTATAAGGTTTCTACACTCTGTGCATGTTTGAGCCAACTCCATGGACTTTCACCTTCAAGTGTGAACTGTACCTAACATCTAGTAAAAGTATGGTTCAGAACTTCTATATCACTCTACTTAACCCTTCCTACTCTTTGGTCTTTAAATATAATTAGCCCACACAACATAACCTATTAATTGACTGGGCATTTTAAGTCTATTTCTTTCTATCCAATCTTCCAGGGAAATCTCACATCTGTTTGTACTATAGCCAACTCCCTATTGGTATCTTAGCCATCTTCTAGTATTCTACTGCTTTTACCAGTCCAAAGGATATTTACACCCACCAATCCTAAGACTTCCAGATCTTACTCTGAATATTAGTATCTCAGCTTTTATCCAAGTATTATATCTACTAGGCTTGACAAATTTCCACCTGTCTCTTCATTCAACAACTTCTACAATAAGGTCTATACAAACTTTGAATAACCTAGTAGATTTATCTACCATATCATCCAAGTTCAAGACCAATATTCTCACTTTCTATTGCTCTTACAATCTCCAGATCAATTTTGAAGATGCCCAACTACTAGTTGGTACCATCTACAGCCTGTCTTCTACCAAACAAGAGACCCTTAAGAAATTCATCAATAAAAATCTCAATATGTAATTCATCTGGTCTACTTTCTTTCTATATAGAATATCCATACTTTTTATCAAGAAGAAAGACAGATTTCTCCATCTCTGTATTTACTTCTGTAATTTCAACTGCATCATAAAGAAGGATTGATATTTACTTCCACTCTTCTCCAACCTTCTAGATTTCCCTTACAAAACTCACATTTATACCAAGATAGATCTCTGTCATACTTACCACTTAGTTCATATTGCTGAAGATGACAAATAAAAGACCACATTCCACATCTGCTATAGATTCTTCAAATAGTTTGTTATGCCCTTTGGTCTCACCAATACTCCTACTACCTTCCAATGCTTCATAAATGACATTTTCTCTGACCTTCTTAATATCTGTGTGGTAATCTATCTTAATGATATTCTGATCTATTCTGACAACATGGCTAATCATACTAAGCATGTCAAAAAAGTCCTCTACTACTCACAAAAAGCTAGACTTTATATAAAAGCCAAGAAATATGAATTTCACTCTAAGTTGGTAGAATACCTTAGATATATCCTTTTCTCTTCCAGGCTTACTATGGCCAACAACAAAATCAAAATCATCCAAGACTGCCCTAAACTAAGAAAAGTCAAGGATATCCAATTCTTTCTTGAATTTGCTACTTTTTATTGTAGATTCATTTACAAATATTCAGATATTATTGTTCTACTCACCTACCTTATCTGAAAGAATATTCTCTGGAATTTTGACAACTCCTGCCACAAAGCTTTTAACATCCTGAAGAAAGTGTTCTTTCTCTATCCTCTTCTACTGAATCTCTAATACTCAACTTATTATGAAAACAGATGTTTCTGACTATGCTCTTACTGCTATTCTGTCCATCATGACCCTAGATAATGAAGTTTATCTGGTAACCTTTCATTCTTGTACCTTCAACTCTACTAAGCTCAACTACAATGTTCATAATAAAAAACTTCTTGCTATTTTTGAAGCATTCTAAATCTGGTAACACTACTTAGAAGGTTTCACTCTTCCTATCAATGTTATTACATATTACAAGAATCTCAAATATTTTTCAACCACTAAAGTTCTAATCTATTAATAAGCAAGATGGTCCAAATTCTCACAGCTTCTGCCTAATGTTATAAACTTCATTCAACTAATATCTCTACAACTAGTAAACTAATTCTCATAAACCAAGTTGCATTGGAAAGCCCCAAATAAGAGCTATTTGCACATATATGGGATGTACAAAAGTGATAATAAAATACTGAGATATCATACTATTAGTAACTTCAAGTTTTATTAGCTATTATCTCAGAAACAATTAAACAGATTCCTACAATCAAACTTGAAAGAGATAGATAACTACTCTGGATACTCTAAAGTTCTCAGAAATCAGATCCAGAGTTCTATAAACATCATAAGAAGCCATATAATCAGTAATTGAGTGATCTAACATGGAATGGAGCCAGGTTGATCCATACTAGAAGTAGTATATAAGCTAGAAGGAGAATATCCACTTCTATAGATGTTTTGAGCAGAGTGGAGCTTAAGTAATTGTTATCTGTGATGTAATTGGATGTGACAGATATGCTTGGATGGTATGTAACAATATTCTAAAAACTATCTTTATAACATCTTCTTAGTTATCTTCTACACTACTATTTCCTAGCCACAGTTCTAACTTAGTATTTAAGACTAAGTAGATATTCTATAGTATTCAGTCTGGAAATTGACTAAGACCTAACTAAGAACACACCAAGAATCTCCTTATACCTTCTTTTACTTCTCTAACTAAGATATTAGTCAGTCTTTTCTAATACCTCATTATAGATAGTGGGTACAATATTAAGCTTAGAGGCTTATCCATAGATAGGTAATATAATCTTGGATAATGACCTTGGCCTCAACTTAATAATAACAGTGAAACTACTATTAAGTGATTCTTTCATGAAAAAAGAATGCACTTGAATTAAATTTGAAGAAATTAATGAAGTTCTTCAAAGACTTCTATTAGGATTCCAGTATTTGTTATACCTCTGGCAATTATATAAAATATAATGTCTTGATTCAATTAGATAAACTCTGTATAAACATTCAAAGAGTTCTCTGGAGAAAAATCTTAGATAATATTCACCTATAAAGGCATAATTTGTAATAGCTCTGGTTGCTTGCATACATAAAGAGTTAGAGTGTCCAAAATATTTGAGCCAAGTGCTATCTTTTATATAAGTGGATTTAATAAGAGAATTATTGTTATTGATTAGGTTCAGAAAATTATTCTCTTTGTAATCTGATGTTTGAAATATCATTCACTAATTTCACAGAATTAAGTCACATTCTTCTTTCTTGCTGAAATCTGATGACAATTTACAAGGAAAAATAGGGTTAACATTGAATTGTTTAATCTTTTTGTCAATGGCTAAGTGAGGAAGCTATTTAGCACTGCTAGAACAATCCCAAAAAGTGATTGAGTTGTTAGAGCTCTTGTTAAAGAATACTCTAAGACTCTGAGATACAGCAATGGAATACAGTTGATATAGGTGGGAAGACAAATCAAAGATATATCTTATAGTACATATAACATCAGTAATAACAATGATATTTTTGACATTTAGGGCCTAAACAACTTGATTGATTCTGTATCTAATTGAAAACAATTTCACCTTAGTAGAAGTAATGTTTATTACATAGTAGATTATTTTAGCTAAAATATTTCAACCAGAGTAAATATATAATATTAAAGTTACAACATTATTCTTAATGCTGGCATTGGAAATGATGAGAATAGTATTTGGATTTGAGATGAAAGAACAAAACCTTGATCCATATCTACATCTGTCCTAAAAAAAGAAAAGACAAAGTTATTTTATATATACTGGATTTTTCTGTCAATTAAATAATTAGAAAAGAAAAAAGGGATTCTCAGGTCAAACTGAGCTTTGTCCAAAATTAATGGAAGGAGCTAATAGTTGAGTGATAGGAAAAATTGAGCTATGTCAAAAGCCAAAGTACTTGTATGTAGATCTTTACTATCCAGTACAAATTAGATAAGTTATATTTAAGCTTGTATCCAGGGTGGAACATTGTTTCAGTCCTCCTAATTGGTTAATATGAACAAAATTGGAAGTAATTGAATGTATTTGAAGCCTTTCACTAATGACTTTCTCTATAAGTTTTCCAAGTATATTGAAGAAATGATGGAACAAATATTTTTTGGAAAGTTATATGCTAGTTTGTTTAGTTTAGGATAATAATTGATGTCAATCTCTTGAAATATAAGGGCCAAAAGCCAAGATTAATATATGTATTAGTAATATTGATAAAGTTTGTGATATATTTATTGTTAGTTATCAGAATTTTAAGATAACTCTATAATATATAATCAGATTCTGAGGTAGACAAGCTGCTGTATTTTTGTCATAGTATGCTTAAACCCTGATATTTGATTTTGACTTTCTTTTCTTCTTATCTATTTTTCTTGATTTGATTTTTCTTTTTTTTTCTTTTGTTTCTTTTATTTCTTGAATAATGAAGAGGCACATGACCACAGTCACATGATATGTCACATTATATAATGTTATAGATCTGAAATATAGTAGAAGGAACTAGAAAAATGATATTAAGAGCATGGTTGTAGCATGTTTGTCTTGTAGTAATAATATGATAGACTTATAAATAATATATATACTTTGGGGTAGGATTATTTATTGCTGGCACAGACCATATATCTATTGTGTAAATAGTGTAGAAATGCATCAGGAACTCCTTATCAAGTTCTCTTGTGAGTAATTCCTACAAGATACTTTATTCTCAAGTTTATTTAAGTAGTTTATTGGTTGTCTTGACTAGTGGTTACTACAACAATTTTTTAATAGTATCAGTAAATTCTGCTTTGGAAAAAGATAGCCACTCAGATAAAGGTCTTAATAGGACTTCATCAAGTAAATGTAAATTAATATATCAATCTTGAGCTGAATTGAAGATTTAATAAAAAGCTTACCAAAGATCTTTTAATTTAATGTATGGGTATCCATTGAATTGAATGGCTTTTATAGCTAGCAGTTTATGTTTCTTGACCCAGTTCATAAGGTCCCACAGTTTCTTGTTTCTTGACATGATTTCTTAAATTTTCTCATTAAAAAATAATCTTTTTGTTCTCTTGACTATCTCTTTGAATATTTTCTAGTCCAAACTTGACTTGGATGAGCAATACATAATCAGCTTTCTACTACACTCTTTACCATGCTTTAGAAAATTTAGTAATTTGAACCTATTTAAAATACTTATTCCAAAAATTCTCTAAGATAGCTACAAATTCTTATACTATTCTTTCCAGCAATTTGCTATCAGGGGTGTTGGTAGTATCAATATTACCCACTGTATTCCTAAGTTCATGGACAAAGCTTTCCTCTTCCACACTATTTTTGATTATTATTTATTGTTTATCTTGAATAAATTCCTTGCTAATGATAATATCAACCATTAAGAAAGCATAGTTAGAAGGACTTTGTAAATCAGGTAAAATAAAGTAAGTATCAATTTCTTTTGAGTTGACCTGAAGAAACATTAAATTGATCACTAAATTGGATTTATTAGGATTATCAGTGTATTGAGTTAGAACTTGAATAATGGATATAGATAGCCTTAGATCAAATAAGTTATTGATTTTCATAAGTCTATAAGAATATCAGTATATACTGAGTGGTAATGATATGATGGGTCCCAGTTATTGTTCTTGATATTAAAATCCTCTATTATAATAAGAACATTGCTAAGGTTTACCTCAATATCCTTTAGATATTTTAAGATACCCTGCTAATTATTGGAATAAATATTAATAATTAATACTGTTATTAAAGAAAGAAATAAGATTAATATCTCTATGGTTAATAATAACCTTTCTAAACAAAAAACATAATTGAGAGAGTCTAATGTTGATGTATGTGATGACTTTAGGGTATTTATTTTTATCAATCAATTATCTTGAAAAAGTGATTCATAAAGAGTGATTGGGGCACCAATGATTTTTTTATCCTCTTTAGATGACAAACTAGAAATAGTCTAGATAATGGACCAAGAAAGTTCTTAAATAAATATGATGTTAATGTTTTTGTTGTTTTCTAAGATAAGATCAGTAAAGAAATAGTTCTTACAAACATTCTGTAAAAAGATTTTGAGAATTATTATTTCAACCCACCTACACTTGAGTGAATTAAATTGGCTCTGATTTCTCAGAGCTCCTAAGACTTCTTTCTATGCTAGTCACAGTTAAACCTATGTTTCCATAATAGACAATTGTAGCTGTCTGCTTAGTAGTCATCTTTGCAGTTAACACATTTGAACAAATACAAACAAGGTTTCCCTTTTGAAATTTTGAGTCTAAGTGAGTTTATTTTGAAGTTAGCTTTGTAATACCAGGCCATGTTTCTAATTCTCTAGTTTGTATAGTTCATTATACTTTGAGTATTTAGCTTTGTGTATGTAATATACAAATATAATATAGCCCCACTTTCAGCAATTTTTGCACTGAGAAACATTAGAGTTCATGTTAGTGTCACAAATAGTAGCAATGTGACTGCCAATGTTGAAGTATCTATTAATAAGTGTTTTTGTATTTGAATTATTCTAGAAATCCCAAATATCAATTCATATAACCACCATGTCTGATTTTGGAGAGACTTTGATAATATATGGTCATAATGCTAAGACTATGTCATTGAAAATGTGATTTGATTTAATAATACTTTTAACAATATTAAATAAGATAAAGAAGTTGGTATTTTCAACAAAGTAGGAAATGCCAAGATTTTTTAAATAGAATTTAGATTGTGAAAGCCTTGGGCTCATAATATCATTCAATTTAATATTATTGAGATCTTTTATGTATTTTCTAATGATATTTAAGTCAAAAATTTGTCACAAACTTCATTCAGCTTGTATCTTCACAACCAGTGGACCAATTTTCACAAACTAAGTTATGCTGGAAAGTCTCAAATGAGGGCTATCTGCACATATGCAGGATGTACAAAAGCAACAACAAATGACTGAGATATCAGGCCATCAGTAGAAGCTTTATCTGCTAATATCTTATGAATGGCTGAACGGATTTGCACAATTATCAGGCGTGGTTCACACCAGGGTGGAAGTCCACAGAATGGACTTGTGGAACAACCTTGGCTTCAGCTTATGTGCTGTACCGCCTGTCTGCCGCGTGGTCGCAACTTCAGATGAAGGAGAGAAAATCCAAGTGGAAGTGAGTGCTGAATGGTGTGTCGCCGTTGAACACCAGAGATCGAGTTCAATAAGAGATTATCTTTGTCGATTATCAGACTAGTGAATTACAGTGTAACTACTAGTCTTATATACA
>Ga0157364_1006128_pt1 | contig 12322 bp, 5 predicted proteins | sample AttsexASBM2_FD_111476 | JGI IMG/M metagenome (GOLD analysis project Ga0157364, IMG submission 111476) | Fungus gardens microbial communities from leaf cutter ant in Ribeirão Preto, State of São Paulo, Brazil - Atta sexdens ASBM2 | ecosystem: Host-associated > Fungi > Mycelium > Unclassified ...
ATTGAAAAATTTGTAATAGTACAATGTCTCATCAAATCGAATCAGAAGATTCCCTCGGAATTGACCGCAGGCTTTCTTTCAAAAGAAGTACAGTTAATCCGGGACACCATATACGCGCGCGCGCGCGTGTGTGTGTGTGTGTGTGTGTGTGTGTATGATATCATGTACGGATGTACAATGTACGTGTGTGTACGCGAGAAAGAGGGAGAGAGGCGTGAGGGTCCAAAGGGGATGGAAAAGCCAATTCCGTCGTATCAGCGCAAATGGCTATTGGCCGACAGGAAAAAATGCTATGCATTCTCCGCAGAAGACGATAATAATAAACATTTTACGATCGGCGAACTTTAAATTGAAGTGCGAGAGCTTCTTTTACAATCAGCTCTTAACCCATGCGATATTTCAATATCCGCATCCTTTATCCACGTCTCGGATTATGGATCATCTTGGCTCACTTTCGTCTCAAATGCGGACCGGTATAACTTACAACGCGGCGAGGATGAATTTTTCGGTATTTTTAGCGAGACTTTCAGCAAGATAGATCGGTTCAGGTTCTTCAAATTTATCTGAGAAAAACTACAATCGTACACACGTCCGGAAGAAAAAAAAGAGAAATTGTCTTTTAGGCATTGCAACATTAATCATACTCGAAAGAGTAGTCCAATTTCAAGCACAGTGCTTAGTTTCATATAAAAAGAAAGAAAAGAACTTACGTGTGTTCGACTTAAACCCGCCCTTGTTTCCTCACATTTCTTTGTACATTTCTTAATATAAATTGTAGATCGATAATTATAATTATGAAAAAAGGTATAAATTGTAAAATATTTTTGAGAGATAAAATGAAACGAAACGTAAAAAAATATTAATCACAGTTTTATGTGAATTGTTATAGAAGAAAGAGTGTCTGGATATAATAATGAAGCCTTGAGTGCGATACTATTATGCAGGATGCAGAGCTTGCTTTATTTTCGGCTGACAAATGCTCGACGTACAAGCGTTGCGAAATTAGTTTAAGCTAGATGAAAGTTGCACGCTCCGATGCGAATGACGACGGTCGACCGAGTAGAGCGCATTGTGTTTCACTCTCGTATGCGAGAGGAGCATAATTAAATAGCAATCCTTTTGTTTCTTGGCACACCAAGTTTAATTTACATATCTTTCTCTTAAAAATATCGCCAAAAATGTATTAAACACAACGTCTGCACAGAACAAACGGTTTGTTGAAGGATCTAAAAATTTAATTAAATACAGATCTGCAAATATGTTTGTTGAACCATCAAAATCAATATATAAGACGTTCAAAATGGTTACTAGAATGCAAAATTGCTTATCATGCTTAAATGTCCAGCATAATTATTTTGATAGTCCAACAGAATTATTTTCAGATCTGGATCTAGCTAAGTTTTGAGGTACTTCAACTGTTTCTTTCCGTGTAATATATATTAAGAGAAATGTTTTGTATGAATAATAAAACTTTTGTATTGACGCAAAAACTATTTGTTGGCATATGACTAATCACTGATTACCACGTATTAAAACGTTTTTACTAAATGAATAATTTAATGATACAAAACTCTTTATTTGTATGATATTCATAGATTTTTTGTAGTTACAAATATAATAGAATATTTCGGCTAAAACAAAACAATTAAACAAATAAGAATAGTGTACGTATATCTCTCTACAGAAATTATGTTTGCAGACATTTTTTAACTTCTCTAGCTTAATAAAGGTATATAAATTTAGATTGATTGATTATTAATCGCTCTGAAAAAATGGCTATCACCATGATTGGCCATGTGCGGCGAGAAGCGCACAAAACTCTGGTTTCTAATCATCTCTGCTTTATAATACCACGATAATAGATTATTTAGCTAAAACAAAAAAAAAATTTTATAATTGTAACTCAATTTTATGTTATTCTTTACAAGTCGCGAGTAATTCAATAAAATATATAAAATTAAATAAAAAATTAATATTAAATAAAATTATTAAATAAAAAAAATTTACCAAATTTTGTTTTTCTAACAAAATAATATTTTATTCTGCCAGTTTAACAAAACTAACCAAGAAAAATGCCCATTTGTGAGTAATTCTCCCTTTTGTTACCATTGCTATAACTTTTTTCTTAATGTAAAATGAATCGGAGAAATTAAATTGTAAATTATAAAACTCTTATTATTGCGCTTCATGATTGTTAAAAATTTATATAGTAAAAGTTTCGAAAAGTTTGTTTTATTCCACGCAAATCACATTAATGAGGATCACGTAGTCTCGCAGAGACTATTTGTCGAGATACAGTATTTAGAATGTGGTAACAAATACCTTTGACATCAATATTTTACCTTCAATATTAGTCAGCAATACCTAGAAAGGAATATCTAATTTCATACGATATTCCGCGGTTGCGTTCAATTTCGATCACGCGTCATACCACGCGGAAGTTTCAAATTCCGTGCCTCAATCTCAGATTCCGTAATTTGCAATCCGTCGACACGGACTTCATTAGGGTAGGTAGCTTCGTTGACGGTATATTATGGTGTTACGACGCTTTTAACTGTAGATAAGATACTCAACAATTTGCGACACTCGTCAATTGTAATGAATCAAAAGAATGTTTCCTTGTCTGTGGTTCGTTTAGTGAGTCGGTTTCATGATTGTGGTTCAACGGTTTGCGGTCCGTGCGATACCGATGCGTACTTATACTTACGTACGTAATATCCGCACACAAGACAGGCCATTGATCAAAATAACGGTAGAAAATCACGTTTTTCTCTCTTTAAGGAATGTCTATAAAAGAATATTTATATAAAATCGAGCTTTATAGCCATTTATATTTAATAGCATTAATTAATAAAGCGAAAAATCTTTACAAGAAGCGACCATGCGTATAAAATATAGATATAATTGAAGTAGTAAATATCGCAAATTATTATTATTTTAACTATTTAACTGTTCAGTTTTTATGTTTATTAAAAAAAAAAAAAGATTGCGTACGGAAAGAACGATTTTGCTAGAGTAAGCTTGTAAAAATGAAATTTTGTCTGGATATCAGGGAAAAGTTGTGGGATTTTACGATAAGGAATTCGTGATAACTCTGAAGTATGTAAATATTTAGTTAAATACAGATCTGAAAATAATTCTCTTAGACCATCAAAATAATGCAGGATGCCTGACTGTTAGAATGTCGAATCTTTTTCCAGCATTATGCTCATTATGCTTGAACGTTTTACATAATTATTTTAATGATTCAATAAAATTATTTTTTATTTATTCAGTTATTTATTCAGAGTTATTACAAATTCTTTATCGTAAAATTCCACAATTTTTCCCTGATGTCCAGACAAACTTTCATTTTTCCTGCTTTCAATAATATTTAAAAATTTTTTTGTATTTTCATCCTTCTGAAAACCATCAAATATAATATTTTGTTGAAAGTGCAATTTAACATAGCAATGTAATTTACTATTAATAAACTATTGCTAACACAGTTACATAGCTTGCATTTAATTGTTAAATTGGTAATTCCAAAACTGCGGTATGACGTATTATACTTTTTTTTAAAGCCAAGAATTTTAATTTTTTAATTTTACAAAATTATCTGATTTTATCTTGATTTCCAGTTTTGTAACAATATATATAAGGTGTTATCTTATATAGGGTGTTCAGCGTAACAGTCTGTATGATTTCTCAGATACTTCCGACAGTTAAGAAAAAAGTTAAAAGATGAATATTCATCTGTTACAACATGCGATAAGATTAAAAAAAATTTTTTTTTCATAAAAAAATCAAAGTCATTAAAAATTTTTTTAATCTTATCGCATGTTGTAACAGATGAATATTCATCTTTTAACTTTTAAAAATTCAAATTACTACTAAAATGTCACTTTTATTGATATTTATCAATTTTATTAATACTTAATATCAAATTTGTAACATTATTTGTAACAACGGTACTTACAACTTCTGACTAGAACGCAGAACATACATACATACATGTACTTATTAAATAAAATATGCATTAAATAAAATCAATAAAACATCAAAAGTAACATTTCAACAATGATTGAATTCATCTTAAAGACTCCTACAATATTATGGAAAAAAATTGTACGATGCTATTTAAAAAATTTAAGATGGCTTTGACTTCCTTATGAAAAAAACATTTTTAAAAAATTTTTGTATCATGTTGTAGCCTATATAAAACAGATGAATACTCACCCTTCAATCTTTTTTTAACTCGGAAATGTCTGAAAAATCGTGCGGACTGTTATTTCGCTGAACACTCTGTTACTTCAACAAAATCGTTTTTTTTCGTACTCTCTAAAACTCTTAGAATGAATCTCACTTTGAAAAGTGAAATTTCATTCTTAAAGATTAAAAATTAAGCCATTATTTTTCAACTAACTCAATTTTCGCTCTTTAGAGTGAGATTCTATTCCAAAAGAATTTACTTTCAGCAGAGAAATTTCCTACCTCGCGTTACACAAGGAGAATCAAAGTTACATCGACGAATTACATATCATCTGAAGCGAGCTCGAGAGCAAGATTTACGTCATATTTATTCATACGATTCGACGACGTATTAATGTTTACAGTTACAGGAAAATAAGCACTTCGATCGACACTGACTGGCCGTGCGCGTGTAAGTTTTTCCGTACAACTCGCGATAGAGGATAGATTTTGCGACATAAATGAATATTGCAAGTCCTACAAGCTGCGTTTCTGTCAAGCTAGCCAAATGAGCAGAATCAAAAAAGACCTTTTGAACTATTTAATGTTCATTTTGTACTAATAATATGCAAAAACCAATTTTGTACTATAGCGCCATATGACGCTACCAGCTTAATATCAAGCAGGACCACAAGAAAAAAAAAAGAAAAATAAAATTAGAAGGGAGCACAAAATCTAAAACTTCATACTTTGGCAGCACAAATTATAATACTTCTATTGTGTAAGTAGCGATTGATTTTTGCTCGTGGCGAAAGATATTTTGCTCTTGAACCTAATAGTACAATTCAGTTAAAGGTTAATTCTTGAGAAATGGAATATATTAACTTTTTTTGATAGCACAAATTAGCACAAAATAAGTACTATTCAAATCTAATTTTATTTTTCTTTTTTTCTTTTTTTTTCTTGTGATCTTGTTAGCTTCATGTTAAGCTGACAGCACACGTTTCTTCTAGACAGCATATGGTACAAAATATGGTATAAAACATTGTTTTTTGTAACACAAGTTAACACAAAATAAACACTAAATAGTTCAAAGGGTTTTTCTCGATTCTGTTTATTTGGTCTTGCTAGCTTGACAGAGATACAGGCTGCTTCCGGCATATCACTGGTCTTCAGACACACGTATACCTCTGTTATGCAAAAAGCACCGATGTGAACCTGGCGCCCTTTATCAAAAATAAAATTAATACCGCATTTGTACTTCGTTTGTACCTGAAACAGTAAGAGAGGTACAAACGGGTACAAACGATTCTCTTTCGAATGGCATAAATGAAATTAAAAAATCTTAAAGTTGCGCGCTGGCTTTTTTATTTTTCACTTTTTGTTTAACTATTTGAGGTACAAAAAAACGAAATAATGATCAGTACAAACAGGTACAAACGTTACGGTTAATTTTAATTTTAATTTTAATTTTAATTTTTAAAATTAAAGCTCACATCGGTCCAGAAAATCTCATTTGACGACCTTGAGGTTCGCTTTCTCTCTCGATTTGACCGATTTGAACCGATCTCTCATTGGACAATAGCTGAATTTTCGCATCAATTTTCGGACGCTACGATTTATTGCCAAGTATTCCTGCTCATCTCGCTCCTGCGTCAACAAACGTTTGTTGCGTGTCGAATCGACGAAGAACGTCATTGCTCAGTATGTTTAACTGTGCAGCGAAATAAAAGGATCTTGTCTAGAAGAATTTGTTTCTGAGGTTTCCACTTATCACTCAAACTAGACATTTGTCATAATGTGATAATATTTTCAGAAATTTAAGAAAAAAAAAAATAAACATTTATCACACAACAAAGTCACATATCTTATTTGATGCTATGTAATGTATGAGATGAAGAAAGCAAAAAATTAAAAAAAAAAAAGCTTTATCAATACGTGATCTTTTAATGCTATTTTTGCTTGCTTTTAATATTATTGAAATTTACATCATATGTAAATTTATCGCACGTCACAGATATATCTTACGTGCGTGCGTTCGCAAACTATAAATATTTGAAAGCAATCTGAGTACATCTAGTCGAATATCCAACTCGGCGGTTGCGAATCTGTACGCGAATTTGTGCTCAGCATACATGAACGGATAGATAAAAAGAGGTAGACGCCATGGAAGACAACAAATTAATTGCGCGTCTACGACTGATAATAGAGCTATCAAGCAGCGAAATATCTGACTCGCGCACTCTGAAGGTCCGACCAGATTCTCTCTTTGCAGAGTAAACAATCGGGCAATCGCGTCTAACGACAATGATGGTTTAATACGCCTCCTATTTGCCCTCGTCGGCGACAAATAGAAGAAGAAACGCGTGAGCGCACTAAATCCCTTTAAATCCGAAAAGTTAAAGCTCCAAGGATAAGTGTTTATTCAAGCACATGTTCCTGTCGCGCGATGCGGATTCAACATCGATTGGAATCAACTTTTCCCGAAGAGTATCGAATAATTAACGATTGGAAAGTAATTAACCCTTCATTACTCGCGTGAAGTCTCTCATTCTATAAATTTTAAATATAAGAGTTATTTACACACTAATACACATACGTTTAAACGTTAGTATATATAACAAAAAGATTTAAATTTAAATACACATTTCAGTAGTATTACTTAATAAAAATGACAGTTATTAAATCAAATTAATGGATTCTTGTAGGAAATAAATATGTTTACATTTAGTAAATATTTAATTACTACATTTAAACAAATATTTATTAAAATTTAATATATTTTAATAAATATTTGTTTAAATAGTAACTAAATATATTAATTTAGTACAGATCATTTCACAATTAAAAAAAATTTTGTATTTTTGTATCTTTAGCTAAAAGATAATATAAAATATTATCAATATTTAATTAGAAATTATCAAAGAAAAGGGTGAAAAATGATATGACATTGAGATGTCAGAAACAATCTATGAGTAATTACATTTAAAAAAAATACTAGAATAATATTAGGTTAATAATTAAGACCAAGGTCTTTCTAACGAATTAAATTTCAGATGAAAAGATAAATGATAAAAGAACATTTTTCCATTGCCTTCAAATAAACTTCGGTTAAATTTAATTAACTAACAAATATGTTAAATATTGAAAGAATGAAAAGATTTTCCTCGATATTTTAGTTAAAGGAAACAATTTCAAATTGATTAAAGAAAAGTTGAGGATCAAAAGAATAATATTCTGGAATACTTTACGTATAATATTCCACGGAAGAACGATTGAGATACTATAAAAAACATCAATTTCAATAAATCACTTTCGCATTTTAGCATCAAATCACTGCTAATGTTCGCATGAAATTTTCAGAATAATTTAGTATTATTGAATAATAGAAACCATAATAGATAGTTACTGCGAGTTGCTATCAAGCATTAATGTAAAAGCGGACGAGATATTCTCATACTTGATAATATGTGTAATGTATATGATATCAAGTGCGCGTAGCTTGGAGACAATTAATTCTAAGTATACACACGATTAGATGTTCGTATCCTAGAAGTCGATTGTGTATTTTAAAATATGATGAAAATTACAAAAGTTAACAAATTTACTAGAATATTCATAATTTAATTGATCAGCATTTAGTAAATTTGCTCACTAATTTTAATTGTAATGTAATTTTCATCTTATTTCAAGATGTACACAATCGATCCACTGTATATTTTTTTTCTTAAAAAAAAATCAGGAGCATCAAGTAATTAATTATAACATTTATATACAATTCTTTTAAAAATATACAATCTTATAAACATTTTCTAAAGAACAGCCTTGATAAAAAATATTAAGCACCTATATTTTCTTCATTTAGATATCTAAAATTCTTTTACCTGAATTGTCGTCTATTAGTTACCGGTATTAAAATAAAAGACAATTTACAGCAAATAAATCATTTTTTTAAACTAAAACCTTGCATAATGATTAATAAGATATTTAATATTGTTGGTCAATATATATATATATATATATTGTATATGTAAAAATTCCTTAATAATTTTCGTATATTTGTTAAAGTGATGAAAATTAATCTGGGACACGAATAATTCATCATGTGTAATAGAAATTAAGATAAAAGCCAGTCATAGAGAAACTCGCGTCGATGTCCGAAGGATCAACACGCGACATTCTCTCGCAATTCCGAAACAAGCACCTGTCCGTGACAGCCGTGAACTTGGAAGGGGGTCGTGAGTGCGTGAGTGCGTGCGTGCGTCGCGAGAACGCGGGAGCGTGAGATCGAAACGTGAGCTCTCATTCTCGTCCACTCCTTACCCCCGGCCTCTCCTTAGTCTTTCTCAAACGTCTTATCTCGACGCCGGTTCAAGATCTGTCACGCTGGCTCTCGTGAGGAACGATCGAAGTGGCACCTGGAGCCACCGATTCGGAGTGAAGCGGGGCAGAGACATGATCCGGCGATCAGAATGGAGCGTGTCATCCACGCGAGAGGAGAAAGAGGCAAGGACGTCGCGGGAGGAGGAAGGGAAAGAGGGATGGCATTACCGACAGAGTTTCGCATCCGCGCTCCGCTCCGTAAAGAAACGACGTTTTCGTCCCATCATTGTCTGCCGCACTTACTTCTGGTACTGGCTAGCCGCAGGTTGAAGGCGCCAATGACGATGACGGTAACACAATGATGATGACACAGCGACGGCGGTGCAGCTCCGGAAGTAGAAGCCGGCAGCGAGCTACGGCGCACGTACACGTCTCTCGGTCTCTCTTGCAGACTCGTCCGGTATAAGTCGACACTGAACACTTTAGTTTAAGCTGACAGACAACGCGATCGTATCGGCGACAAGAAGAAAGCACAATGGCCGACCGCGCGGTCTCGCGGCACTCGCACTCAACTGGCAGTCGCGGCCACGATCTGCCGCAGAGGTGCCCACGAGGTGCGCTTCTTTCTCTCTCCCTGCTCTTGGCAGAAAGAGATAGAATGAGAAACGTGCTTGTCTTTCTTCTTTCCTTCCTTTCCGCGATCGAAAATGCGCGCCTCACACGACGACGCGGGCGTCGGGCGTCGTCGTGGCACGAGAGATACTGAATAAAATAAATAAACGTCCAAACGTGATGAACAGTTCCGTCACCGTGTGTGCCTGATTGTGTAAAACCCCCTGTTCAGTTGCTGCTCTTGCGGCGTCAAGTCGCTACAAGCCGCAGCACGCGATGGACAAAAACCGACTGACTGGCGAGTGGCGTGCCGCGAGGCCGCGAGGCGTGAGACACCCGCAAGCGGCGCGAGCACGACGAGACGGATGAGAGAGGTTATAAGTGGTGGGGGAGCGGGAGCCGGCGCGGTGCGCAGTGTGCTGCCTGCGCTCCTATGCGTAGCGATGCGGAGTGACGCGAGAAGGACATAGCGTGTCTACTGTCTACTCTCGCTGGGCGCGCGCAAACTCACGGCAGTGAGACCGAGACGGCGCGTAGCGCATCGAGCGCACGTCCTGCACTCCTGCGCCGCGGACCGCGGATGGCCACGATTGGGCGTGGTAGAGTCCCTAAACTCTATCGACCGCCGTCGACACGGCCGCCATTGTTCGCTGCTGGCCGGCGCGCGAGTTTCAAACGCGTGTGGAAGAGAAGATTCAAAAGATATATCGTTTACATAATCTTGCGTCAAGTATAATTACAGTAAGCTTCACGAAATGTCAGATGCTGATTTTTTTTTAATTTCTTACAGTTGCTTTTTTATGTCAAAATATGAAGAAATCAATCATTAATTTTAGCTTAAATTGAGTCTCTTAATCTTAAGATTTTTTTTATTTTATATAAATATCTTACGTAATTATTTTATCCAACAAAATTATTTTCAAATCTGTATCTCGTTAAATTATTAAATACTTCAACAAAAAATTATTAAGTAATTCAACATTCTTTCTACGTGATTTATTGTAGTTATTATAGTTCCTATTATACAATAGTAATAAATCCGAAAATAAAAATCATTTAAAAATTATATTATTTAAAATTCATTCAAATGTAATATACATATATAATAAAATTAATAATTTTAAAGTATATTGATTATTGTTACATTTGTTGGAAAAATCGGCGAGTTGTTTTAATATATGTAGCAACAAACAGATTGCAGCGATATGTAAGAAATGCGGAGTGGGAAAAGTTTGTGGGACAAACAGAGCACATAAAACTGTCTGGACGAAATTAAGATCTTTCTTGAAGTCTCTCGGTGAATTTCAAGCGACGAGTAAACTTTTCTGAAAAATAGCCCACATATTTCGATACGCAAACGATTACAAATAATTCGGTATAATAAATTATATTGCACCAACGTCGAGACTCGTTTTTACGCTTAAGTGCTCAACAATGAATAAAAATGACATGATATATAAAAATGATATACTTCTTCTCGAAGACCCTCGACAGTCATTGAACATTGCGTATTACATACATTTGCAGTCTATGTAAACGCAAAGGAAGATTCATGGAACGAAATAAATTACTCCAAGTTCCAAACTCAGTCGAGTGTAACTATTTTAAAATTCAATTTCTGAACAACTCTGCAACTGACGGATTTAGTTTCAGTTAAAAATTTGCTTTCGCGCCGCTATTTGCATAGATTATTCTCTTGGCAATATAACAATTAGAATTTAGAATTTCAAGCGGATATTTAAAAAAATTTGAATAATTGAATATTCTTTTTTCCCTGAATTTCTTTCTTGAATTTAAATGACAGAATAAGAGGAATTTCTGTAAATTAATTAACTGTGATTGCAAATTTCTCGAATTGTTTTCCAAATCCATTCTTCTCTCTCTCTCTCTCTCTCTTGATCGATCTTTATTAATCTTTAATCTCTCTTTTTTAATCGGTATATATTGTACTTTCGCCGATTGTATAATCGAAGGCGAAGAAAGCGCGATTATTAAATTAAGTGTACTCATCGAGCGAGCAAATCGACGATCGACAAGCCATTCAACGACGCTGTGTGCTTAATCGAGTGAAATGTGCACTTGCGATCAGACAGCGAATGCCAATCGTTGCATCCAGCACCTGCAGCATCCCCATGCTGCGCATATACGATCACGATTTATGATATCCATCGTTACCGTGGGCGCGACAAAAACGCGATCCACTTTCGCTTCTTCTTCATATTCAAGACTTTGTAACAATCCAATACTCACTGTCGTTCACACACACACACACTCATACACACACACACACACACACACACGCGCGCGCGCGCACCTTCAATACAGCAACCGAATAGGCTGCCAGTATATCGATTGGACATTAATAATTCAGCCAGGGAGCCAATAGTAAACTTTTACTTATTCAAAGGCGTGACAAACATTTTTTCAATCGTACATTTTTGAACGATAAGTCATAATTAAATTCTAGTGTTTACTAAAAAAGAAAGAAAATTATATGCTATGTAAAATTATGATAATATTTTAGACACATCGCCACTGTAGAAAATAAAAATATAATATCATAAAGTCAAATATTTGTTTTACTAAATTAGATAGCTTTTATTATCCTTTCTTTGCTCGATATCATATCTATAGTTTACACACATAACTCCAAATATTATACTATACAAAAGATAAAAAAGGTTGGTAAAAAAGAAATATTGTAAAATATGCAATTTTGTTACAGTTAAAAATAATAAGTATTATTATGTATATTTTTAATCTTATATCCTTCCTATCGCGCATTAATTGTCTTTAAAAATCATGAATAGAAAATATAGACATAAACTTGAGTGGGTCTTCCAGTTTACGACGAAAGCAATTATCTGCTCTACATAAGGGAGCGAGTGAAAAAGAAAGATTCTTTTTTCTTCAGCCATGTGTCACAAGAAATCGTTTACGGACCAAATAATCTCTCGCGTCCCTTCATCCCTCGATGTTGGAAGCGTCTCATGACCTAAGTATGTCAAGAATTTAGTCGTGGGCCGTTTTCACTCGAGCATAGCAATAATTGCTTCACCACGCGTTCGTTCGCGCGATTACGTCACAGAATGAAGCGTGTTAAAAGCACGGCCCATTACATGAATTACATGAATTTTTTTTATCCCGACATCACATCAAATTAATGACTACGATGAGGTTGCAATCAATCGGAGAACGGAGGCAAAAAATTGACACA
>Ga0157364_1006129_pt1 | contig 12320 bp, 5 predicted proteins | sample AttsexASBM2_FD_111476 | JGI IMG/M metagenome (GOLD analysis project Ga0157364, IMG submission 111476) | Fungus gardens microbial communities from leaf cutter ant in Ribeirão Preto, State of São Paulo, Brazil - Atta sexdens ASBM2 | ecosystem: Host-associated > Fungi > Mycelium > Unclassified ...
ACACAAATTTTCACCTATCCTTTGCAAATCGTAATATTGCCTGATAAAAATATAATATAATTTCTATTCTTTATTCCAGATAAAAACGTAACTTGCAAATATGTTTTTGACACGTTTTTGTCTCTTTTTAAACGATTTTTTTAAACGATTCGCGTTGAAATAGAATTTGCCACGCAATGGAGAATTAACGACCATATCGTCGTGGCACAAGGGAAATCGATGCGCTCATTCGAGGGTCCGATGTAATCACCAAGCTCTCTGCTATGATGAAATTTTGGTGCAAAACAGTTTATGCGAGAGCGTAGCCGCATTGAGATAAAAATATCATGCGATTCATCGGAATCGCATGCGACGGTGCGGTATGATTACGGTATAGAATTTAAAAAAAATTTCATTGTTCTCAATTCGCGACATACGCCGGCGTATATATATATATATATATATACGTATACAACGTCAACTTCGATCGTGCAAAATCGTAGGAAAGGCTTATATTTTATCAAGCAACCGTTATCCATCGACTTGGTCGACATCGCTAGAGAGTTGCTTCGCGATTAGCCCCGTTCGTAGCTCCCCGATGATCACGATTGGTCAAGCCTACCATCTGGAATCGTGGTCGCCGGTCGGCGAGATTAAGAGGCCAGATTTGAAAAAAGAAAAAAAAAACAATATATCGTGAAAGTTACAATCGAGATACATGAATTTTTAGCTATCCATCGACACGACTCCATGTCTAGATTAAAAAGGATCGAGGACACTCGGTGACCTGGTTCTCCGATTCAACATGGCCGGCTTGACGTGCTAGAGGAATATGTTTTTTCGACTTCAGGTACCATATGTACAAGTTGCCATTCACACATGTACGGACATTGCACGTAATACACACACACACACACACACGCGCGCGCGCGCGCACGCATGCACGCATGCACACACACGTACACACGTACGCAAAGCACGTGTCTCTCTCGTTCACGGTTTTACATTCTCAACAATCGTCCATTCGTACTCGAATAAATCGACAGTTTTGTCGTAAGTAATCGGTCGTGATGTATACATAGCATAAATTATTGACTAGGATAGTTTTTGGTTCCGGCTTCGACGAGGAAATCGTTGAGTATAAATTTTAACATCGAGTATGCCCATGGCTAAATTGTTTAAATTGTTTATACAAACGCGTTGGTCTTCGTATCGCAGTGATAAGGTGCTTGTTTCCGCTTCGTTATCGTGCTAATTTTCAAATATTTCACCCTTCGCTTTTAGTCATTTCCCAGCCGCATTAACAGCTTGACTAACAGCCAATTTTGACCCTTTTACCAACGAAGCACGCGAGGCATGCTTTCTCATTTGACTATCGCATGACGAGTGTATGTATCAGTACCGCAACGCTGTAATTGGATATCATAGTGGATTTCAATCGTTTTATTAAATTGTATTCCGCTGTTTGTTAAAATTTATCCAAAGTTTAAATTCCAACTATACGGAGAATTGTTCTTTGAAGTAAATAAATCATAAATTAAATAATTGAAATGAGCGAATGAGTTACAATGCAAGGACACTAATTTGAATTATCATATAAAGCTTGTAGGTGCGTTGGTGTTATCGAACGCACTTAGCGTAATTCTGCATATATTTCATCATACATTTGATTTTGCTTCTAGGGTAAGTAATTAAATTGTACAATGGCTTGCCAATATCTCGTTCCAGTAATCAATAGCACTACAATAGCACTACTCGTGGTAGTTTCAAATTAATGGGCTATCGTTTCATTAATACACGTTGTAACATTATTATTGCTCATTATCGGTTAGATTGGACACGGTTAATAAATATGAGAATCTTTCAAAATATAAAACAAGTCGATTGAATTAAAATTAAACTTTTAAATTAAATTCTAATCTTGATATAAACACAGAAGCAATTAAGAATAATTAATCAATCTTTTTACTTTGAGAAACATCAAGCTAACGTTATTAACACATCGATTAACGAGAATTATTATGATAAATATTATTCCGATGATAACAATACATAATACAAGATCGTGTATAATATGTAACATTAGAAATTATACACACATATTACATACAGATACACAAATTATAATGTATAAAATCTTTGTGCACTCAGAGAAAGACGTAATAGTAACAATTACAAAAGTGATAACCATACAAATTTATATATAAAATTAATATATATATATATATATATATATATATATATATATATATAAAATTAATGTACATATATATAATTGAATAAACTATTTTATAGTTACAACAATTATAAAATAGTTTATTTAACTATATGTGTGTACATTAATTCTATATATTCTCTTATTTCAAAAGTGACACTATTAAAAAAATATGATTTTTTATTACTACGAAGGAATTAGGTAAAGATTATTCTATCAATCATTAAAGTCAATTAATTTCACAGTCTGTCTGTCAAATATAGCACTTGTGTTGTTCTAAAGATTTTTGAAGAGATTATAATATCTTTTATAAGACTGACGCATTTTGAATTGTATTGTTTTTGTAAATAAAAAATGAGCGTTTTCTGCAGAGAATATTTAAGTTAAGGCAGTTTTGGCAGTTAAGGCAGTAATTGAAGTTTGAAGAAAAAATTATTTTATTTTGAAACTAGATCAAGATAAATATAAACTGTTGATAATATTTGGAGTTATTTTTCAATTATTTTGGATTTACAATTTTTTAGGATATTACAACTCAAAGGGGGTAATTTTTAAGGATTGTAACACAAAAGTAATAAAAGCAATTTTGGATCATGTTTCTAAGAATATATATTCTTTTACCGATATTATTTGATTAATCAATAATTTTCTTTGAAAAATACCTTTTTCCTTTTCTGTAAAATTTAATTTTTAAAGTTGTATCACCTTTGAAACAAGAATGATATAAAACTTGTGTAATTGTTATTTTATCATTACTATGTTTCTTTGTGAAGCAAATCATAAAAGAACTAAAAGACGGAAGAAAAACAAGTCCGATTTTATTTTATTTCTAAAAATAACTTAGCGATGCGACTACTCATTGTTAGTCTAATTACAATTTTTATTTGCAACGCTATGCCTTTAGTCGCGGTACTGATGTTTCACTGACCGTCCTGATATTTTTCGCGAATACTCACATCTCCTGACTCTGAGATCCTTGGCGGAAATCGAGTTTATCTACCTACTTACGTACAAAGATGAGAATCGTGGGTAACGGCGAGAAGGATCGAAAGAGGTAAGACAGAGAGAGAGAAAGAGAGAGAGAGAGAGAGAGAGAGAGGGAGAGAGAAAAAGAAAGAGATAGAAAAGGAGAGAAAGGGAGAAAACATGTGCATATCTGTATGTGCAGCGGATATCGAGTCGTCTCTAGGAGACGCAAGGGGTCTTACAAACTTGGTGGTAAAGTTGTAAAGGGTGAATTTTACTCCCGTTGGGGCAGTGAACTTTTGCCTTCCACTCCTCTCATCCTTCTATTTCTCTCTTTCTCTCTCTCTCTCTCTCTCTCTCTTTTCTTTGTATATTTTATACAAATTTTCTCTCTGTTTTTGCTTCGATCACTCATTTGCGAGTTACATTTCGCGACGTTCGCCGAGAAGATTCTGGCTTAAGGCGTCATCGGACGCTTTATGTTGTAACGGCAGTAATCACGACCGATTATATCCTCCTGCGGGATCTCCTCCTCCAGCGGCTCCATCCCTTCAGCGGCCAGGTTGTCGCGAATCTGCACACATAGAGAATGCTACGATGTAGTAAATATGATTTATTGACTGTTAAAGCGTGGCTTATGATGATTTATACATTTAGTCCTTTGCTACGCATTGCCATAGTCGTCGACTTGTATCGAAGCGTTTGGTGCTTGTGGAACAATACTACCAATCATGGACTACAGCCGTCTATCACTCATTGTAATCCGCATACCTGTACATCCATGAATCACAAGTCACTGAGTGATTCACGATGTAGCAAACTCCTATAGATTTAAAAGGCTCTTGAAATGATTAGACGTACGTAAGAAGATTAAATTGCTCGTATCAGTGAGCAGATCAATACATTTACAAAGTGTGCTCGTCGCGCGCTTAAAAGCGGAAGACGAGTTCTCCTCCATTTTTCTTCAATACATTCCGGTGGCTCATGAAAAAAGCCGAAATGAATTTTGACTGCTTCTAAACGAGAGAGAGGAAGAGAAGCGGCGAAGATGGAAGACCACGGCACCTCGCGAATGTTTTCAGGAAAAATTGTGCCTGGTGATTGCCGTTGTAGGAGATGAAATAAAAAGATCGGAGCCCGCGTGCCTCTCAGGATGGCGCGGCGCGCGGCACGTCTATGAAAGGTAAAGACGAGCGCATACGGGAGGGTAAAAGGATTGGCGCCGGTGTGAGTATTTCACACGAGCATGCACGAGCGCCCATCAATTTTCGGTGAAGCCCATTAACCTCCCACGGGTTTTAGCCGAAAACGAAACTTTCAACGGCTGAAGCGACGGACGAAAGCTTCGACGCGTCAGCGATGCTCCGCATGATGACGAAAAATCGCCGCGATGTACACGACGTGGATCAGAGTTTGCAATTCCGAGACGAGATTAACGCATTTGTAGTTTGCTATATGGACAGCAATTTATGTGCGTCACTAACAAAATGAGATGGGCGATAAAAGAATTGAAAAACAAACTTCATGCATGCACTGAAAAAAAGTCTGGTTATAGTTATTAAAGTTTTGATAAAATAATTTCAGTCAAATGTTTGATAAATATAATCAAAAATTATTCTCATGAAGATTTCATGCATGTTTTGAACAATTACTGAACAGTATATTAACTATATTAACTTTTGTTTTTCTAGTGACTGACAAACTACTGAAAAAAAAAGAAAAATAAAACTATATTTAAAATTTCAATCTAGATTTAACCAATCTAGTTACTCCTCAAAAACAATGTTTGAATCCATTTGCTGAACATAAACAGGATAATATATAAATGGATTTTAACTAATAATAGTTTATTAATACTAGACAATAACTGGTATTTACGCACATTGCACGTATTTTTATCAGGACAAATGCTTCGTAGCTATTAAATAAATCTATTAAGTTCTTATCCATTTCCTATACACAATAATGTTGCAACTAATGAGAATAAAGTAATATAAATAGTAACTGAATGTAATGTCTAGGAAAAATTGCATATATATTTCTGCCAGGATAACTAAATTCTTATTTTAATTTTCTAAATATTATCTTACTTTCTTAATTATTGAACAGATTAATATTATTATATTTATAATGTTCATCATATATTACACCGATATGTTAAACAAAATACAGTTATAATATATTGTAGTTATTTATAACTTATTATATTGTAATCTTAGTTTATATTATAACCTAATAATATTAATCTAGTTATAATATAATAAATGTTATATTAAAATGTATAAGAGGAAAATTAACAGAGTCACTATTCATTAATAACCTTCCAAAATAGCATAGCATTCTCTTAATATACAAAATTATTGAACACATTACAATTGAACACAGTACAATTTGAAGCAGAAGTAATACAAAGCACTGAAAAAAATAATAATGTAGCTAAAAGTAATAACAATTTTGTTATAATGATATCCAGCTATAATACTATAACTATATCTAGCTATATTACTAGACTTTTCTTCAGTGTGGTTCGAAAAATTTTTCGTTATTTGCTATAATATTCACTATGCTTTCTACTCTCTTCTTTACTAATTATTTGAAATTCTGTTACTCTGATGAAAGTTAATAAGTTTGAGTAGATGTACCTTCATTAATTAAATAGATACAAGGATTGAAAGTACGCTGCATCAATGATATCGAAAAGAAATGAAAGAAATGAATGTTTCATATAGAGGAAAGGTATAAAAAATGTCATTAAATTTGAGATCCTTTCTATGCTTCTCCCATTGGCGCTTCGAAAAGTAAAATTTTTTTATATGACGAAGAGGAAGAGAGTCTCCTTGATTTGCACTGAAATAATTTATCGATAAAGCGTCGGGATGTAAAAAGCTTTTATTGACTTGGAAATGCTAGCCACGTTTTTTTCCCACTCTTTGTAAAATTTATTTTGCTTTCATAAAGTAAGAAAACGATGTTCTCCGTTTGGGATCGATCCCACTGGAATACATATTAGAATGGCGTGATGTAAATTTCACTCTCGTCCAAAATTCACCCCGCAGTTTTTCAATTAAATGAATGTCGCAAAAAGATGGCGTCCTATCACAAATATTTACGTCATGCAAACGCAACTGTAATTTTTCGGTCATTGATTATCTGTGTTGGGAGAAACCAATATTCTATGAAGGAGATAGAAGAGCATATATTAATACTAGATTATTAATTGTTAAAGAAGAGAAATATTTCTAAAATAATATCTGTAGATTAAAAAAAATTATTGCAAAGTTTTATTAAGAAAAAAGAATTATATTTAAAAAAAGAAATATTGTACTTAAAAAAACAAAGGCAATTTTTTATACACAATATTTAAGATGAAAATTATAATTTTATTCGACTCATTATTTTTTCCTTTTCTTTCTCTCTTATATATATTTTAATATAACATACAATGGAGAAATGTTTTAGAAAAAAATAGACATATCACGTATTATGTTAGACGTTTATAAACGTCATTTTTGTTCAACACTCCGTGACGTAAATCCTGTGTATGTACAGCTTCATTTTGCCGCCTCGCTGAATTTTCAATTAAACGAATACAGAGAGCGATGGCGGCGCGCATCTCCGGCTACGAGACAACGCAGAAAAGGAAATGAGAGGGCGATATAGGAGGACGTCGACAGTCTAATCAAATCCGCCTTTATTGTCGCTTTCATGCCTCGGGCACGTAACGTTACGGTACTTACGGTATAAACGCCAACAATACGGACATCTCACAGATGTAATAGCCTTTTCTCTGCCAATCTTTATATATTCTACTTTAAAGTTGATACTTTTTTTTTTACTTCAAAATTTTAATCGTGCGTTCGAAGAAACTACTGAGAGATTAAAAGTTAATAGATGTTGAAGGATTTTCATCATAAATGAGACTGCCTTATTATAGTTCATATTTTCCTGAATTGAAGAGAGAACTGCACAAAGCTGAAAGCCGTGAATTTCTATTCTAAAAATTAAATATCGCGAAATAAAAATTATTCTTAAACTTTGACATTTAAGTTTAATACTTGTATATGAAAAATTAAATTAAATTCATCTTGATTTATGTGCTTGCAGAAAATATCTTCATGAACGAGAGTATGTCATATTGAATGTGAGATATTAATGGATAGATCTGAAGCTATGTAACGTGTCAACATCTTATTCATATTATTAAAATTGAATTATACAGAAAGCTATCTCTCAATCTCTCTTTTAAAAATTGAATGCCATAAATGAGAGTATATTTTTAAATCATCCCAATTGTATTTCTTTGAAAACTGATACATTTCAATATACGGGTATACTTCTATAAACAATTTCACGATAGATTAAATTATAATTAAATTCAATTATATATTAAATAAATTATATAACTATCATAATTTATGTGTATATATATATATATTTATAAATGTATTTATAAATATATGTACATATAGTTATATATTGATCGCACTACAATTTATATTTCTCGAAAATAGACACTTTGATGGATGATAGTATATCACACTTGCCGATACATATATTTTACGCATTCCGATATTTACGAGACATAAAATTGTTTCGATGAGATAAAATGTGGATGAAATGAGAGCGGAATTTAGAAAAACTAGATGTTTTCAGCAGAATGTAGTGGCGATCGATACGCAGCAAGCCAATAATGGTACGGTATGCGCGATGCTAATTGCATTATTGCGTGTGGCATGTTGATGATTGTTCATCAGTGGTTCTGTTAATGAAAGGGATTTGATAATAGGAAGGAAAAATTTTAAGAAGAAAGAGACCGAAATTCAATTCTGCTTTCCGTAAATTGAAAATAAATCCCCGCAATATAATATTCCTGAGAAATTGTATCATTACGTTAAAATTGAATTACGTAATTATTTTGAAAAGGTCATTATTTTAAATATAATATTAGTATAATTAAAACATTATGCTATTTCACATTACATTATTTCTATTATTATACTGTTTCTATTTCTGCTTTTATAAGCACCAATGACAAAGGTAAAGCCTTTGTTATGTACACACTTTTATAAAAGAAAGGAAAACAACTTCATACGTGCGGTATAAACATCTTTCGCAACATTTTAAAATAAATTCCTTTCTCGCACACAAAAGAGAAATATGCGGATCACAGTTATTACAATTTATCTTAAAAAACAAAGGGAAGAGTAAATGAAAAAGTCATCTTGACCCGACATTAGCGTGTTTCGAAGTGGTACGGCGATTTACATAATGTGAGTGTGCACGACACTGATTGCATTACGCCCGAGGAATTTGCACGACTGTTTCTGGACGGATCCTTACGTATAAGCGTTTGTCGGGAGAGTTGCGGTCTTACGAAACAGTATCAAAGTTCCTACGAATTCCGTCCCTTTCGTGCGACGAACAATAGCGGAATTGAATTTCAAGGTAATGTAATCGCCACCGTTTTGTTCGCCGTGCCATACTGTAGGCACGACCATTATTTCAGCAATTACGACATTTCTCGCCTGCCTCGTATAACCCAGTCCACCGCCAACGACGATGGCGCGGAAAACGGCGATGAGATGAGTTGGAATTGCTCAAAGGATTTGCCCATCCTCGTCGACCTCATTGCGATGAGAAAAGCGTAGTGCAAATGTGCGTGCGTGTGCGCGTCTCAGGTAAGAAGATATGTCGACTTCTCCACGAATTTGCGCATTGTGAATTAATGGCAAGTTGTCGTCTGCTAGTCGGAAGAAATTGGATTCATAAGCGCAGAAATTCTACGCGACTCGAGCGCTACAAATTATCCTCGATGTAGAAAGTCATACATTTTCATATTCCGATAATCAAATAATATTCTCTCCGCGGTTCGGATCTGGAAAATTGCATCCGCCAAGTTAGATTGGAATAATTTAAAACAGCCGTGACAGGGAAGACGCGCTTACGAATAATACGCAACCATTAGGCTTCCATTGTACGTCTCGCAGTTTTCTCACTGCTTTAAAGCCGCGGACGCGACATTTTTTCGCGACACGACGATAAATCATTGGAAAATTCAGAGGATAATTTTAATTCTGCTATCCTGCTATTAATTCCAACTATCCTAGTTGGAGTGATCGCTGTGTCTTTGTTTTTACGGAAACCGACGCTCAGAGGATTGCTACGCGCAAAATTTACGCTTTCACGCGGCGCGTTTATTACGTTACAATTCAAATGTATGTATATACATGTACAAAAGTATGATACACATTCTTCTCTAAATATAATAAACAACTCCTGCTTGGGACGAATAACCCGCGGTTCCGTTGACCACGCCGCGCCGCAATTAAATTATCACAGTAATTTCAACAACGGCCATCCTGAGCGTCCTCAAACATCCGGAACATCCGGCGCACATAATTTCTCACATCATTCCTGTCGGGGCGTGTACCACCGGGTAATATCCGGACTGAAACATTTTCAGGCGCGCCGGAAATTCTCTTGGACGATCTGCATTCGACTGCACTCCGCGAAACTGGGCGTTTAACATTGAAATATACGAGACATTAATCGAGTGACCAAAGTGTAGAAGCCGAATCAAATTAGAGAGAGTTTAATTCAATTTTAGTTAAGCGGAGAATCAGATGAATTTTTAATGATATATTTCCATTAGCAAATGTTGACATAATATTATAATTAGATAAATGAATAAATGGAGATCGTTTTTAATTTAGGCATTGCAACTTTAATTCTTCAGCGACGTCCATATTCTTTTCCCATCATTATTTCGACAGAAAACATAATAGTAAAAAGTTATTACTAATTACTTTTTCTTTTTATTAAACGGAGAACAATTGCGATCCTCATAACTTCATACGTAAACAAGCTTCGAGCGTTGAGTTTTAATTAACGTTGACGAGCGAAGGAAGGTTCCAGGTGCAACGACTCTCTCTGGAATGTCCGAGCTTATCTTTTATCAAGTTTACTTATATTACGAAATGTCAGTGTTGAGTGATGCTGAGCGATATTTCAGAGCCTTTTAATATACACATCATATGTAGTCATGGCTGTATGTCATATTCAGGCGTGAATAAGATAGAAAGGAAGAAAGAAAGGGAACTATTTAGATAGGGTTGGTGGTGGATAGTGCCAGCTGGTTCTACGACTGGCAACACTCCAAGGGAACAAAAATCATGGTTCGCCCAATCGGCTTCTCTCTCTCATCCGACGATGCAGCGCGCAGACCGGATGCATGATTTGTGTGCTTTATTAAATCCGATATTGGTCGACTCGGCTAACCCGAACCAGGCCATCGGTTATTTCGTGGCAGAAACGAGAGCGCTTTCCTCCGATCTCTTCTCTTCTCTCTCTCTCTCTCTCTCTCTCTCTCTCTCTCTCTCTCTCTTCTTCTATCCTTTCATCGGTGCGACTTTTCCACTTTCGACACGCGTCCGCTCTTTTCATCAAGTGATGCGAGAAGTTGAATGTGAGGAGAAATGATCCCCTTCTCCTTTTTTCTCTACGACTAGAGAATAATTTACCTGTTCTACCGCCTTGAACACCCGTATAAGATTCAGACCAGCCAACTTCTGGATGTCTTTCTCCGACCATCCATGCGCTAGCAATTCCGCGAAGAGCTCCGGATATTTGCTGACATCCTCCAGACCCGTTGGTGTTCTGAGACAAAGAATTTATGATGAAACTTTATTGAGATTCGCAGATAAAACTACGCGAGATGATCAATTAGAATAGAAATGTCATAGAGATCAAGTTGCATCTTCTTTCCAAATGTGTTAATTTGGAAAGCTCAGAATAGAAGATATTCATTTTTTTTTATGTAATTGTAAAAAGTAAAACGTGTAATTATATTATTTTAGCGATATTTACGTTACTAACATTATGTTGGAAGAAATATCATTTTCAATATTTTTATTGAATCTATCTTTTATATAGATAAACTAAAATCTAATAAAATGATTGAAAGTGATTACACTTTTTGCTATCTAATAGATTAATCATTACAGAACAATTTTGCTGAGTATCTACAAATTAGATACATTCTGAAAATAATTTGATTTGGACAATTAATAAAATTATTACGTGGTTTTTTTTATTTATATGGTGGTCAAGTTACTTAAAATTGTTTTAATTATTTTAATGATTCGACAAAATTATTTTCAGATTAATATCTAGCTAAATTTTTAATTATTTTAATAAAATTATTCTTCTCTTGTATTAATCAGATAAAAAAATTCCTCTTCTTGGAAATTCGTTCCTTTTCATAGAGAACGAATTTTATCATGATAGTGAAGTGACAGTTGGTAACTTGTCAACAGAGTAACTTTGTTGCATTCGACAAAATCACAAACAAGGATGAAAATAATTTTGTCTCCCTTTATCTCCAAAAATATTGTTTTAAAATACTGCGCTCTTGCGCCGCGATAAATTTTCGTCGCCCCGTAAAAGTCGATATGGAAATAATGTTCGTCCCGCGAAGCGCCAGCTTGTGAACGTACGGTGCGCACCAAGGCCACAATTTACATGAATATTTCCGCTCGATAAGATAGGGCTTTAATGAAGCAGAAAGCATCGGGAGTTTAAATTAGAAAACTGCTTGAAACTTTTATGGGTCCAACCCCCGGAACTTCGCGTATCCTCGTATTACCGCAGTAATTTTACGTGCACGTGCAACTCTTCTATCTATTGCACCGCGGCGTGAATTATATTTTCGTCCGTTTGAATTATTCAATGTATATAGGTGATGCGATCGCATTAAAATAATTATAAAAAACTCACATTATTTATGCATGCAAAAGACGCGAATTAAAAAAGTTAATTAATATGTGCCTGTGTGCGAGATTAATGATACAGTTTTTATTTACGATATTTCCAGAATGGAGTCTCTTTGTCGAAATAACAGAGAGCATATTCGTCAGCATTGAAAGGAAAGCTATTTCGTACATATTTATACGGAAAGAATGGATTTGCTGAGTCTAAAAATTTTAGCTAGACACAGATCTGAAAACAATTTTGTACCGATCATCAAAATACAATAATTATCTAAGACGTTTAAACTGGTTACTAAAAACTTTCAAACTTTCTACATTTTCCTCAATATTTATGTGTTCTATAATATAATTATTTTGGTTTAACAATTATTCACACTGAGAAAAAAATATAG
>Ga0157364_1006130_pt1 | contig 12320 bp, 6 predicted proteins | sample AttsexASBM2_FD_111476 | JGI IMG/M metagenome (GOLD analysis project Ga0157364, IMG submission 111476) | Fungus gardens microbial communities from leaf cutter ant in Ribeirão Preto, State of São Paulo, Brazil - Atta sexdens ASBM2 | ecosystem: Host-associated > Fungi > Mycelium > Unclassified ...
ACACACACACACACACACACACGCACACACGCACACACACACACACACACACACACACACACACACACACACACACACACACATTGCCGCGTATTATGTCTGAGACTTAACTTCAAAGAATTAAATAAAAAATTAATATTACGGATAAAATGTAACTGAATAAAGTTAAAAAGTTAAGAGTCTAAAATATAATTAAGATAAGTTAAAATTAATTAACATTTTTTAACTTTTTAATTTAACATTTATCTTTTTAACTTAGCTACTCAACCTTGGCTATGATAATCTAGCAATTAACATCTTACATAATTATTTTTCAATAAAATTATTCAGATTTATATTTAATTAAATTTTAGATATTTCAGTAAAATCGTTCTTTCCGTATATATGAATATCCTAAAATTAATTTTTAATGTTATATGATAATAAAAATAATTTCTAAAATTGTGAATCACTCGATAAATTCAAAATATTTAATATGTCAAAATTTATAGCTGCAAAATTATTCGTAATATATATATATATATATATATATATATATACTGATGTCTTTAACTGTTTTGAAAGGAGAAAAGTAGATAAACATGCTTAGACTTTTTTTTTTAATCGACGTAGATTACTTCAACTTTTATCGAGTATTGGACTTTTTTTGTGAGAAACGGTTTAAAAACATCGACATTGAATAATCTCCCCGCTTGTCTGACGACCCGTGTACGAGCGAAATAAGGTTCGCGCGCCGTGTCGTCGATCTAAATTGCAAAACGGAGATTCCACCCTCCTGATCGAAAGAGTCTCCATTCGCGTGTGAGTCTCGGTACAAAAGAGATTGAACGTGATTTATCGGGCACGGAGCGACTTTCCACGCGCGCAAACGACGTGCCGATAAGTATTGCAATATGGAGGGCAATTTCGTAATATCTCACTAACTGATCCTTATCGTGCAACGGTGTTGCGAAGCGCTCCCATCTCGTTCTTGGACAGTTCAATTACTGAACTGGATGTTATACAACCACTCCCTTCGTTCGCTTCCCGGAGAACATTTTCCTCGTGCTAACTATACTGAAGAGATCCGTGAAGTAATCACCCCTTCCGTTCATCTCGTGCGATGAGATGTACAGATATCAATAATAAATATAGGGTATGCTTCCCAACTTATCAACACTGCTTCCACACTTTCACTAACTTTTTTTTAAATTTGTGAGTTATTTTTTAAAACTTGATTAAACAATGTTTTTATTTTTACATAAAATATTAATGTAAAAATATGTATTATATAAACATTGGAAATGAATAATTATCAAATGAATAATTATAAGTAATAATTTAGAAAATTATTGTTTAAAAAAATAATTTAAGAGAACTAAACAATAATATAAACAATAAATAACAAGAAGAGGCTATAAGATTTTTATGTATTTCAAATTCTTAGACATGTTTCGACCTTATTATTAGATCATCTTTAGTGTAAAGAAATTAAACAAGCAAATTTGACAAAATTAAGAAAACAGCTAAAATTATATAATTTATAGTTATGCAAAAAGTTGATAGTATTTATTCTATCTATCTTCCGTACAATGCAATGCTTTTCTGGTAATATTATTGCACGCGATTATATTTCATTCCATTATAACAGTCGCAATAAGTCCATAATGATAAAAATATTGAACATGATGAGTCATTAAATAAAAATGTACCAGCACACATTCTGTTCAAATTAATAAAATAGATTATAAAAATTAAAATAACAATAAATAAATGATCGTTATATTCAAAATTATTAGTATATACAATCCTTTTATAATAGAAAACTATATTAAAGTGTGTTAATAAATAAAATTATTGTACATATATCTCAACTACAATTGGTAAATTAGGATATAATCAGTAACTGAAACAATAAGTCAATTTAATTCGCAAGAAGCAAATGTGATCAGAGATAAAAATTGAAACCAGTTCAGTCAAATTATTTGTATTGTACTATCAAGTGTGAGCGACATTCTGTTGCTTTATATTATCTTGTTAAAAAAGGGGATGAGATTGAAAGAGGAATAGAGATAGGAAAGAAACAAAGGAAAAAGGAAGGAACAAAAAGATTAGGAAGGAGAAGGAGGCTGCAAAATTTGTAGATAAGAATTAGGAATGCTTCCATGTCGTTTTGTTTGTTTAATTTCAATTTTTGTTTTTTAATGTGAACTATTTCGGAGATCAATCTTTTATTGTACGACAGTTTCTTGTCTAAGATTTTTATATCTTTCCAATTTTAAAAAATTATTATTATAGTTAATACGATAGTCAATAATCACCGAGAATCAGTCTTTTTATTAATGTCCGAAAAATGTTCATTTAGTCTTGTTTTTAATTTTCTTTTGTGATTTGTCCTACATAATTAGCTTTATCATAATTAGTTATCACAAAAAATTTTATATATAACATTTTGATTAGTTAAATGATCTAATCTATTTTTACCTCTAGTTATAAGATTTTTTAGTGTATTTCGGATTGAATATGACAGTTTAAAATTACATTTATATATAGGTAAACAATTTTCAGAGATAGATCTTATATATGGAACTGTAAAGAATTTTTTTAACATGGATGTTTTATATTATTGTTCTGTGTGTGGTATTTTAATCTTTTCTCAATTGAAAGGAAGAGGATAGCTATTTAGAAAAATAGCTTATTTAGAAAAATATTAATAACGTGAACCAAGTTCTTTTCGTTCTTTCGGAAACGAGGATGAAATTAACCAATATACATAAGTCATCTGAAAAGTTTTGAGCTTCAACATGAAGATGGCATTATTCACCAAAACCATTTTGCTACTACAATCATACATGTTTTGAAAGATAACTGTGAATATTGTAGCTATTTTGAGGTATTCAATTATTGTTTGACAGTCATTTGTGATAGTTGATGTCAGCGTTTTTATAAAAATGAAAAAAAAGTCGAATATTGTCACCGTGACAAAAATTTACGAACTGCGGTTCGAATTGGTTGATCACTCGTCATATTCAGCAAATCTGGTCTCTAACGACTTTTTCCTATTTTCTAGGCTCAAAGTTTGGCTGGACAACAGAGATTTTCATCAAACAAAAACATTGACATCGACTAACACAAATGAGTGTCAAACCACAACTGATCCAAAACAGCTACAATTTTCACAGGCATTTTTCAATACATATACGATTGTAGTAATAGAATGAGTTTTGACGAAAATGTGATCATGTTCATGTTGGGACTCAAAATCAGGGAATGAAAAGATACTTCTTAAAAGTAACAAGTTATAGTTACCATTACTTAAGAAAGTAACTTTTCGTTATTTTTTTAAAATCAATCACAGCGGATGGTTGCCTAGGGACTTTCTAATCTCAAGCGCTATAAATGACCATATCTAATCGTGCGCAAAGTAATGATAAAAATAATTGTAATTAACGTTACCGTTACCAAAAAAAAGTAACGCAGTTACCAATAAAGTTATCAAAAAAAATAATTTGTAACTGTAATTTTATTACAAATAACAAGTTATTTTTCTGAAAACTATATAATTATATAATCGAAAATGATCATAATTATAGCATGTCCTACATATGTGACATGTAATTGTAATTAAACATACTGGACAGTTTTTCTTCCAGTGCAGATAGTGTAGTTTTAGAAAATTATTATTGTAATTGTTATAATTATATGTACATAGGAAATTATTTTTGATAAAATATTAAAATGAAAGTTGTATCAGTGTCTGATACAATGTATAATATAGATAAAATAATCGTAATTATTGAATAAATTAAGATAGATTAAGATTGAAAAGTAAAAAATACCTTTTAGTTAATTTGCTAAATGGTTTAAGATTGCTTTATACTCGGATTCTTTCACACTGAGAATGGAATCCATCTTGACATTTAATTCAGCACTAAGTACGGGTACGGCTTTCCGTGTCTTAAATCGTGGCTTATCTTGGGACGATTGCATAGTAATAATTATAATTCACACCGACGGGGCCCACGTTAAGATCCCATTACGGATTTAACGACGATCTTATCGGCATCGTATACCAGGCAATGCGGTAGGAAATTTAGCCGCAAATCTGCCTCGTTGAATCGCTCTCGATTTTCGTTCGCGACACTCTTGGGATCTCGGAAATGTTACACACGAAAGTCTGAATAGTATAAACTCGATCTATAGGTACAACGATTCTATACACTTTTATACGAAATGTACATTTGATTTTATCTATATAATTCGTTTTGACGAATGTAAAAGTGATTAGAGTTAGAAAGTTTAAACTTTTACAACTAAGGTTAATTATACAATAATAAATAATAATAAAATTAATGCTAATGAGAATCAGCGTGGAAGTGGATGCGCACAAATATTCATATAAATTATTAATTCATATAAATTAGTCTATTATTATACATAATGTCATCTTTATTATAAATTCTTGTTTCAATTCTTTTTGGAGTCCTCTTCAGCAAAGTTATAAGTATTCTCACTCAATTTTGATTAAACAATCTGTCCAGAATGAGTCACTTTCAGGTTTCTACAATAAAACTATGAATTCTCAAACAGACATCAATCATATCATAAATCTTTAGCAAATATAAATTCACAATATGCTAAATTAATAAATTAATCATGTTGTGAAAACCTAATTAACTTTCAATAGACGATCTTGAATAATTCTAACAAATTTATATTTGTCAAAGCTTCATGACAGATTGTTTAATCAATATTGAGTGAGAATACTTATAACTTTGCTGAAGAGGACTTCAAGGAGAGTTGAAACGTTCAACAAGAATTCGTAATAAAGTTGACATCATGTATTATAATTGAATTAATTTATCTGAATTAATATTTGTGCGCACCCACTTCGCGCTGACTCTCATTAGTCTTAATTTTACTGTTTTTTATTATTTTAACATTGAGAATCCGATTTAAATTATTTATATCTTGTTAATTATATAATATGTATTTTTAAAGTTGGAAATTATTCACAGTAATATATGTTCAGAGAAGTATTATTCTTGATGTGAAACAGATGTAACATCATACTTTTCGAAACAGACATTCTTCTCCGATTCTCTCACTAGCGTTACGTGGAATTGTAATCCATTATTGCCGACGTGAGTCGTAACCACTGCTATTCGTCTACGTAAATCCGAAAGAATGATCGCAACTGCAATGTTAGATACGCTCGTGCGACGGCGACTTTTTTCGAAACGATCGCAAAATGTATCCCATTATCGCGATGGATTTCGCGAAAAGATTTCGTATAGCGACCTCATAGTTTCCCCTGGTGAAATTCGGCCGTTACGTAGATTTCACATCCATCGATTCTATCCTTCTTCCTGGTGACCCGCAGGACGGATTTATGTTTTCGGTATTGCGCTCTGAATCGTTGATTTATGACGTATACGGCACCATTACGTACCTACGTTTAATCTATAATCCAATTTGCTTTTCGTCACCGCGACGGAACGTCCGAACAATTAGAAGAGCGCGACGTGATCGGAGTACTTTTCCATCACTTGTTTGTGCATTTTTTAACTCTACATCTATCGATTTTGACATACCGAAATTATCTTAGTATAGATATGACGATAATTATCATAATGCGCAAATCAAATTTAGATGATAAATACAGTTCCATAACTAGACAGAAGCAACAATGGCATATTCTAAGATTCAAGAAAAAAGGATTCTGAAATATGAAATTGATAAAAAAATCAATTTATCAAATATAGTCATTTTCAAATTCTAACTTTCATTGCAGTGCTGTTCAGATATCGGTGAACCGAGTCGAAGGGGCCCAAGCAATCTATGTTATTTATATCGGTTTAGCATTCAACTTTTTGACATTCTCATATTCCGCTTACCAAATCCGAATGGCTGCGTATTAAAATATTACAATTATAAAAAAATTGATTTAAATATTTTAATCATTTTGGATCGTGGGATAGAAATAATTATTTAATCTTTCCATGATTTTATTTAGGTATCATATTGTTAGAAATATTAACTACAATGAATATATTATATTAATTAATATAATTAATGAATTTGCTGAAATGAATACCAGAAAAATGTAATTAATTATTATAATAATTAATAATTATTTTCATATCTTATATATTTCTTATGTACACAGAAGTTATTTTTAAACAATGTTGTTTGTCTTCTTATTATTTTCCCTTTTCTGAAAATGAAAAGCTTTAAAAATAAAATCGTTCTTAGGGCAAAAGCTAGTTACGGCACTGCGTATTGAAATCGATTTTTCTTGGTCAGTTATTATAACAATTTCATATGATTATATATAATAATCATATAATATTTTAATTATGTTATGTAATATTTATGTAATATTTTTATTATGTTATAATAAGTTAAATATATATAATAGTTTAAACGATATTAAAATTGGAAACAAGATCGTTTATATAAGTCACTTAAATACGAGAAGCGTCACTTGACGGTCAAAATTAGATATTAAACTAATACATTTACGTATTCTTTAAATATAATAGTTTAAATATTTCATCATTTTATTATATTATATAAACAAGAATAATATTCTATTTTACATAAAATGTAAAATAACATACATATAAATACATTTTTCATATCAGGGAAAACGACCAGTCGATTTCCTTTTTCCTTATGCATTATCCGTTCTATAACTTTCTAATGTATTTGCCAATCACGAGATAAGTCCTCTGACTCCAAGTTAATTTCGATCTGCATTAAAGAGAAAGAGAAAGCTATGCTAATAAAGGCAGCAGTAATGGCGCGTCCCCGCTCATTAAGTCAATATCGGACATTTGCTGAATGAAGTCGACCCTATATCCTTGATCATAAGTCGTTCCTCTCTTCTCGGCGAGCTCTGTTATATCTTGATAACTTTCAACAAATTTTACGTCGTCGTTGGACGCCGACGGCGCGGCGTCCGATTGAAAAGTTCGGCAAATTTAGTAACTCCGACGCGATGTTACTATCGAAAATGTGTTACCCGTTAGCGAAGCGCTCAAGAAATACTTACGAAACTTTTCAACACCAGAAGCAGTTTTGCACCGCAGCTGCGACAGCTCATCCGTTCGTGGTGATGGATACCGATACACTTCGGATAAAATTAATTTATGATTGATTAATTTCCAATTTTGTTGCGCTGTTTCAAAAATCATTTCTTTATCTCTCTCTTTCAGGCTTTGTATAATTTTTTAAGTATTTAATTTATAATATATTTTTACGTTCATTAAAAAATATTTCAAAATCATAAGATACATCAATTAATATTTCCATTAGAGTATCAGATCTTAAGATTTGAAAATTTAAGTTTTGCTGTTCTGAGTATTTTAGATAATTCATTTGCAATTCACTGCAATTTGAAAGATTAAACCCCGTCGAAAATGGAACTTTATTTCTTTGAGATTACAATTATATAATAAAGATCAGGTTACATTAGTGTACTTTAATCTTAATTATAACTTATATTAGTTGCAATGTTTACACGTAATTTATGAAAAGAGGATTTGTTTTATTGAAGGAAAAGATAGATCAAAGTGTTAATTTGTCGAGGTCTCGAGGATCCGTGGATTCTGACAGATAAAGTCGGTTACATTAGGAAAGTTCTCCGACGGAGAGAGTTACTTATCGTTGGCAAACTTGCCATCGGAACCGGGAAGTTATCCTTCATTATTCGCGAGTGTTTTGAAACAGTAGTCAATTAAAGTTAAACGAATTTCATCGAACTTCTCAGCATGCTATTTCCATTTCTCACTGTCTACATAATTCGCCACGCTGTCCTAATTATTTCCGTGTCGTTCGAATTACGTGTCTTCGTTTTCTGATATAGGCAGGTATAGACCTTTTTCGAAGGAACATTGGAAGGAGCATTTAAAAAGATCCATGTTATGCGTAAATGTAACATTTATTCAGCATAAATTATGACGATAGATACATAGATTAGGTATAGATACAAAATGAATTGACTGTAGACAGGATTGTAGTGAAAATACATCAAACGCTCGCGCTTTCTTCGTTCCGATAATTTTCTTATCATTAATAAGCATTTCTGTATCTTTTGTTTAATCCTTTCCGATCTTACGAAGATATTAGTTTTGTATGTATCAATGTTCAACAAAATAAGTATCTTTTGATTCCGCTTATATGAAGATATAATTAAAAAATAAAGGGAATTTATGCACAAAAAACTAGAGTTTTACTATAGTTAGTCAAAAATGTAAAAAGTAAATTATATTAGGTACTAATTAATATCTAGCTTCGTTGACATCTCCTAGATACGTATTAGGAGGAATGGATTTCGATTGGAATTGTTTCTATTGTGCTTCCTAAGAAAAACAAAAATAATTCCTATCGGAATCCATTCCGAAATAGTTCCATAATACGTGACTTGGGTAAGAAAAATATTTTTGAATTCTCATTTGATTTTGTCGTATCGGAAAGGACTATTTTGATTTTTTTCTCTTTTACACGACGGTCTTTGGAACGAAAAAATCGCGATTAACTGATTATCTCTGTCGCTCGTTTTATATATACAGGCACAGAGAAGAAACCCGAAAATATTTCGAACATCTTCTCGGGCACGCGGTATCGTGCGATTAACGACGTGACAACAGTGGTGAGAATAAAATACAATATACGATTACATGTTCGCGCGCGGAGAATATACGTTTCGTAGAAAATATATAGCCTCGAGTTTCACGACGGGAACATTTTCTGCTGTTCGTTCGTTTTCATGTCGGTCCCATGCAATATCATGCGAACGAAAACGCTTTACCAATACTGTATGTCAGATGTAAAATCATAGAAATAATACAATTAATATATGTCACTGGATATAATTTGCAAAATTTAAACGTGTATCTGCCTATAAAAAGTATACATTAGGTAATCAAATTATATTATATAAAAAAAATTAATTTAATTAACAATCATAATTAACAATTGAATTTTATTAACAAAGTATTCATTAAACATCTATCTTTTATGAACAAGTATTAAATACAAAAGTGCTAATTAGTATCAATTATTTGTGTTATAAATTCAGTAAAATTAATATAGTATACTTTTCTAATTAATTTATATATGGATGAATTTATAATTGTTTATAATTAGACAACAAAAACAATATAATTGATAATAGAAAACAGATATAATTATATATCACAGAGGAATTTGTTTATTGCTCTATTTGAGCTACGAATTTACTCTTCGTTGCTTTTATCTGCATCATTCATCATAAAGTTCCTTTATTCAGCTATGTTTGTAGCGCAATGTATATACAATCAGCCAAAAGAGCCACTGTTGAACGTCCTTTCATCGCGCGTACCTGCCTGCAATCTTGCACGGTGTTACCGCGCTTAAGCCTATGGCCTAATCGATTAATTAGACGTACGTTGTTAAACGAATCGTGTGTGCGTTACGCATTGATGACTTCGCAGAGAGATCTTAGGAGCTATCGCGCTAATTTGGCTTTGATTTCAAAATTTGATTCTGAATCAAACACGAAAACAGTGAGCAATCGTTCGCCGATACGCGAACATCAGTTATTTTAAAAACCATAGAACGTTCAGTGCGCAAGAATCAAAACCGAGATAACATCGATTTTCTGTATTGTGTAAACACGGCAAAATCTATTGCACATCAATTCGGATAAATTTAATATTGAATCTTTGAAATAGGCGACAGTATTTTAATGTAATAATGCGATTTATGAATAAAAACAGATTTTCATATATAATGTTCATAAAATCAACTTTCAAACTGTAGTTATTTTAATTGTTCAATTCAGAATATCAAAAAAATTTTCAATTTGCAATTTATATCATAAAGAAATTATTCTAGATTTTAGTGAATTTTAGTTTTAATTCTCGTTTACTAGAGCCCACCTATTCGCGTAATAGTGAAAAAAAAAAAATCGTAAGCTTTAGAAGCCACATTTGTATCGCGGATTTTCGCTTTGCTTTCATTCATGAATCACGCGTAAAATATCGCCCCGTATTTCAATGCTGTCGAGATCATTTTTTGCGTGTCTACGCCGTCGAAATTCTACCGGTTTCAATTCTCCGCCATCGGGCAAAACGCCTAGGGACCGATCAATGTCTCAATCAACGAAATCGTACGCTATAGTACTCTCTGGGATTTTAGTACCAGATAAAAAAATAAAGCCACCTCGCTGCCGCCGCCGTCGTGGAGGAGCGTAATTTACAATCGTAAATTTCAACCGACCAAAAAAAAAGAAAGAAATAACGAAGACAAAGTAAAAATGCGAATGGGAAACGCAACAGTGTGTGCAAAATATCATTTCCATTTATGACTAAATATATCGCCGTAACCTACGTATATGTATATATAATATATATAATAATATATATAATATTTATTTTTTATGTATATATAATGTCGAATACACAATATGAACCGATTTTTACCGATTAATTAATGAGAATCACAGCCATAGCTTTGAATATACGAATGTTTTATTCGTATTTTTTTCTTTTTTTTTTTTTTTCTTTTGCTATTAAGACCAGCATAGTGTCGTAATCAGTTCAGCAGTTATTACAAGGATACATTCTTCTTTCACTACATAACTACACATTGATTACAACAAGACCTGGTGGATGCGACAATCGCACGTTCATTTATAGCAATGTGAAATTAATGAAACGTAATCAAATTTAAAGCACATTTCAAACTTTTAGTCACATTATATCTCGTAATTACGATTATAATGTGTAATTAAACGAGCGTTTATCAAACAAATAAATACGCTTGTATTTATGCTTCTATTTAATGACGCTAAATCTGGTTGCTCAATTTTGCATATTATTTTGCACATTTTGTATATTATCTAATATAATGATCGTGTTTAATATGAGCAGGACAATAAGTCACAAATAACGTTGCAAAAATAATGTTACATATGTAGACCATTACTTTAAAACGATTTTAGCAAAATAGACTCATCACATTGTTGGGGAAGTTTCCTAATACCATAGCTCATACATGGTAAAGTTATGTTCATGTCAAGCCAACTATGAATCATGTGGCAATTTTGGATTAAAATTAATAGCTGTATGTTTTTAGCGTAAAACGTAGCATTAAAAGTTGCTAGCTGATACATTTAAAGGAGGAATTTTAAATTCACAAATTTTAAGGATCATTTTAAATATGTAACTTTATTTTCGATCATTCACTAATTTCAATCTTATTACCTGTTGATCAAGTCCGACTGTCGCATCCTAATAAAAATTGTCACCAATCCATCGCGACCGTCGACGCTCTCACGGCGCGTTATTCGAAGACCGCGAGATCGCGAATCGAGGATCTTAGCCGCCTAGAAAAAATAAGATTTGTCGAACGACGTTTGCGTGAGCGGTGAAGATTCGACTGGCGTTCTAACGAGAAAGAAGGGAGGAGGAGCGAAGAAAAAATAGAGAGAAAGAGAGGAATCCGAGATCAACTTAGAAATCACTTTGGAAGGAGAAACGAAAAACGGAGCGTCGACGACCTCGCGATGTTCGGCGATGAGCACAACGACGACGACCATCGATTTTGCTATGATCACTACTTGGCGCTCTCTACGTATACATTCTCATTATATCTCGAAGATAGGGCACGGCTTGCTTCCTCTGTCGCATCCGAATCGAAATCGATTTTGATTCGGATTCCATCGGTTAGATGAGAAAAAAATCAGTATTGTTGAACAACAGTAAAAATAAATTTCTTATCCACTTTGTTGGTGATCGTTATTTTAATTGTTATCACTATTTGATACAAATAAAATTTCTCAAGTACAGCTTGATCTTTGAAATAAACTTTATATAAATTCATACATCAAAAATTTATTTGAAAAATATCAAGGTACGAATAAGTACGTTTCATTATTTGACGCGATTTAATTTAAAATAAAATTCCTTAAGAAATGTAAATTCAATTCTAAGATTTTCTCTTCGAGCGTAAGTGTGAGTTACTTTAAGATTCTTAAGAATATAATTACAGTAGAATATAGTTATGAAATAATTAAATTAATGTGGATATTTGAAATACAAAGTTTAAAAGTTAAATTAACTTGGATGGTACTTTGAGCGATTCGGATGCGATTAGGTAGCGTGACGCGATAAGATAGACTAGAGACCCGTTGTGCAGCTTGAAGACGAAGATAGGTGACCTCTCTTTACACTTGAAGGAAGCGTGCATCAGTGGGTCTAGACTACGGCTAAGTAGTTAGGAGGGACCGTGATATCGGACGTATGTATTCACTTAAATCATCCTAAAAGGCTTATAGAAGACTACCCCGAAAA
>Ga0157364_1006131_pt1 | contig 12318 bp, 7 predicted proteins | sample AttsexASBM2_FD_111476 | JGI IMG/M metagenome (GOLD analysis project Ga0157364, IMG submission 111476) | Fungus gardens microbial communities from leaf cutter ant in Ribeirão Preto, State of São Paulo, Brazil - Atta sexdens ASBM2 | ecosystem: Host-associated > Fungi > Mycelium > Unclassified ...
CACACACACACACACACACACACACACACACACACACACACACACACACACACACACACACACACACACACACACACACACACACACACACACACACACACACACACACAAACACACACACACGCACACATCGGTATAAGTGCGCCCGATGCGCCAGGATGCGTGCATGCGTGAGTGCGTGCCTGCCTGCGTGTGTGCGTGCGTGCGTGCGTGCGTGCGTGCATGCGTGCATGCATGCACGTGTCGCTATGGCACGACGCGCATGTGTGTATACGTGTTGGTCGCTCGTGCGCAGCATGCGTCCGCGTGTACTGGCGCACGCGTGTGCGTTACGTATTTTCGAATAGCGAGAGCCAGGCTGGTTCGTCAAATTTGCACATTTATTCGTTTACCGTCATACAATCGAGCTTAAAACTCGCGCGAACGCGTGTGAGTGCGCGGCCGCCTCGTCGATGCATGAGCGCACACACGCCGCGGTCTCATCCCTTATTCATAACTCTTCGAAGGGCTTGATGGAGCTCCAAAGCTCACGACACAGCCCAACGATTTTTTTTTACACTTTGGTCTCCTGTTTTGCACCGGGTGGGGTCTGGTTCTTTCCTTCTTCACAAAACACTTCGTTTGACGAACCACGTTCTATAATAAATCTTGATAATATCGCGCATTCAATGAGACGCACTGTCGCGACGATGAATTAATTCATGTTAACCAATCAACGCCCTTTCTTTCGAGTTTCGAACTTCTTAGCCACGTGATATTTTAATTTTTTTTTTTTTTAAGTGACGACATCCAAGCAAACACATTTATCCAAGCGTAATAATTCTACAGAACTTGCGAACGTGCAAGGCAGCTGCTAATTAACGGTTCAATCGCACACTTGGTCGCTTCGATAGTTTAATTGATTCCGAAATAGTTGCCTCCCGCGGAAGAGCCGTGGGGATGCCCGAGAATGAACCGCCGCGCTACCCTTGTCAGACATCCTGTGGTCAGGAGCCGAGGAGATCCGGCAAGAAATAAATTACCGAACGCTATACACAGATACCAAGAATGTCCACCCTTTCCACCTTCTTCCTACTCGACGCTCAACCCCGAACATCGAGCAGTTCGTGAAACAATTCTGAAGCAAATCGAACGCTCCGCGTCTCTTCGTTTCCCTTATTTCCGTTCGAATGGAGTATAAGCAAGGACAAGCCTCTCTTTTAGGCAAAAGGGGAAGGTTGTAGTTTGTCTTGTCAATAAAAAGCGAGTCGAAAAGCGCGATGTAGAATCGTTAAAATATTACGACGAAGAGTACTGCTAAAAATTACAATTAAATTCTTTCTTGTATTTTTCCATTTCTTAAACGAGGAAAATATGTCTCGACAAATAGCTCGTATGTTCAAATAAACCTTTTCATAAAAAGCTGCCTTTTTTTCTCTCTGTGTTATTGCTTCGCTTTGTGCTGCGTTATTGCGTTTTTAATTTCGTTTCATGGTATGCGCCATATCGAAACGCGTTACACGATTTTTGTCACGGTGTAAGCGTCAGTAGCAGGTGCGGGGAAACAGGGAGACGCAATACACGTGTATTCCTCATAGTTTTTAACTCAACGAACTTTCAACATGCATGTAAGTAATCTGCGTACAATTCCTTCATATTTTCTCGTCTTTCGTTGATACATTTCGTGTATTCTCGAGAAGGGCGAAACAATCGTGAATCGGGAAATTTTCCTCAATCTGTGTATATTCTCAGAATATCCAATCAGTATTATGAGTTGAGAAATATTGCAGTTATCGTGCAACTAATCTTATATTTCGATAGTCTCGAAACATAACGTAAACAAGTATTTATATTTTCAAAATGCTTCATGCCAAACAGCCGTCTAATTTCTCAAAGATTCGTGTCTTGCATATCGCGATATCAACACTTATTCACGAAAAATTAATAAAACTAATACTCTCGAGAGTAACTCTCGTATTTTCTATTTTACTTTGTTTAATTTATTATTAGATATAGATTTTATCATATTGCTAAGTTTATCTCATCTCATTTTTTCCGAGTATTTACATTTATATATTTCGCGTCTCCCAAGCCATTGAAAAAGTGAAATTTTTCAAAACTAGCATTTTAAATAGTACAGAGCAATTTATTTATTGAAAACTGCCTTAACCCTAAATCGTGATATAAAAATCTCCTCGATCAAAGCCGCGTGTAGAGTGAATAAGACGCCGCCACTTCGGCCATTAACAGGAGTCTGCGAACGACAGAGAGGGACGTATCAAGGATAAAGGTATAAATGCAGAGCGCACGCACACATCTTGCACGAGGAGGATAGCACCGCGTGTTCGCGACAGCTAGGCACTACACGGCCGCGCATCGACGGCTGGATGCCCGCGGAACGGCTCGTAGAGCTCGCAGCTTTTAAGCTTGACGTGGCCATTGGAAAGAACCGTGGAATCGAAGGAAGAGAGAGAGGCTGACTGCAATAATTATCGGACATGGGAGGAAGTAGCGGGGTGAGAGGACGGGCAGACGAGGAGAGGACAGGACGAAGGGACAGAGAGGACGGCTGAGAGCGACGGAGAGAAGGGCGAGCACGCGCGCGAGCGCGCACGAGAGAGGGTGCGAGGGACGATGAAAAGTTTGACCGGACGCAGCGAGCACAATGCATCGTGGTCCACCCTCCACCCCCGGGAGCGACCCACCCCATAATCCACCCGCATTGTACGACCAATCAATATTGTTTTATATCGTGAGTCGTGAGACGAACCGGCTCCGCTGGTTCGACTCGTTCGGCGCTACGCTACTCTCTTCGATAGTAGCTGCAGTCCGCCGAGCCCTCCGACTTCCGGAAATTCTTTCGCATTTATCCATCATGGAGAGGCCGATGGCCTTCCTTTCAACGATTCTGAGACACTCGCAGGAGAACATTTAACAATCCGTATTAATATCTTTAATTCTATTCGTCAAATCATTTATTTATATTTTACGAATACATAAAAATGTAGTCTTCCCATATTATATCTAGACTATATTTTCTAGAAATTCTTAATCAAACTCTTATTTTAAGAAAGACGATATGATATGTGATACAAAGTATCTGAGTGAATGTATTTATAGAGTTAGCAATGCATTTCAGATGTGTAAAGTAATACGCTGCTGTTTCGCAAAAGTAAATATAAAATTCCACGTGTTACGATTAATACCCTGTATCCAAAGAGCGCAAAACATGCGTTTATTCAGTACACGCGATAAATGCAGGTTCATTGATTAAACATGAGAACGATGCACGTATAATTAATTAATGAATGGCTTCCGTGTGTAGTATATGAAAAACGGTGATTCCTCATTTTTTGGTATTGCGCGATACACTGTCATTATACGTGATTTTCATTCATTTAATTCGACCGAGCCGATACGCGTACGCGCTTAATTAGTTGTTGCGTATGTGCCGAAATTACTCGTACTACTTTATGCTCCATTTCAACAATGCGTAACAGGGGAAAATTTGAGGTTGATTATTCGATATATTTATACTGGTGATTTTCAAGAAGAACTGATACAAGCATTATTATTAACTCCATAAAATCATCTATCGCCGATATAAAAAGACTTAGATTAAGTTCGAAATATGGAGATTAAATAATAGATTAATTTTTATTTAAAATTTCAATACTTTTTCGACTTCTTTTTGCACGGTTGATTAAAAATCACTTGCAATAATTAATATTTAAAAAACAGTATATATTATCTAAAAATCGAAGCCACGAGAAATCAAGATCATCTTATAAGATAAAATTATACAATACTATATAAATATAAGATTAATTATACAGTATTAATAAAATTTACGATCGATTAGAAGTATTTTAAGTATATCCGCTTGTCAAGATTACGTCAATAATGATCATCAGATTGTCAATCTGTCTATTCTCTCTCCTCCTTTCTTTTTCTTGATAGATATTCTCTATTAGATCTATATCGAGATTACCAAGATAATTTATCACGTTTACCCCACTTTTGATGCATTTGGCATTTGCTGAAAAACAACAATATAATTCGAGCACACACAATTGAAAGATTAAGGCGCGTGACAATATTTAGATCTATCTCTCTCCGCTGACGCACTAGCGGGAGACGAGATTTTTCTTGCACGACAACAGAAGAACGGCGTAAAGAACGGCGCACAATGTGCATCCGCCTGGCTCGCTCAACGAGGATACGTTTCGCTCACACGATGACGTTGATTCAGGATTATTCTCCCTCTTTAATTATCCTGCCTTCCCTCCGTCCTTCTTCGCCACCTCCGCACGGCATCAATGCCGCCGTCTTCTCTCTTTCGCTCGCGGAAAGGGCAGAAAGTCCGGCGTGCGACGCGATAACGAATTATCTTCGAGAACACGCTTCTTGGGACAGGAACCGGAAATATCACCGGACGATAAAGCGGTATCTCGCAAGAACCATTGCATTCCTACTGCATTCTTCCTAATATTTTTTTTAATACTCCTACTTTAAAACCGATTAGATTTTATCAATTATCTTTAAAAAAAATAACACAGATTTTCGAAGAATAGTTTAACTTCGAAGAAATTCTTCTCAAAGAGCACGTTTTGAACACGTTCTAAGTCGAATCTCTCTTAAGCAGTCTATGAAGTTTATCGAATATAGTTTGCGGAATTTTTCACTACGAACAATGTTGCAAACGTAACATGACAGCAAGGCGTTTAAAGATAGCGCATCAAGGACCGATCGGAGTCATCCTCATATGTCTAGCGACGACTCATAAGCCCGCACTACATACACAAACGTATCACGTAATCATCCGTATGCTTGTGTATGTGTGGCCGCATAAACGCATAATATGCTCGCACGCCCTCCTTCGCGTGGAATTCACCATCGCCTTCCGCTCATCACGCGCTCAAATACCTACGCGAAACGAACATGCTGGCCGTGAATGTAATCTTCGAGCTGCCATTAGTTCCATCAAAAGTATTTTATTAGCATTGTGTATCTGTTATACCGATCGCGTGCAGATTCCGGCGTAATTCTTTATTTTTTTATTTTTTTTCCCCCGAATCTTGATTGATTGAGGATACCGATTGGCAGAATGCTGTAGCGCGATAAGCAAGAACGCGATAGAACGAAGAGCTTTAACTCTGGCTGCTCATTGCAACGCAAATGTAAGCGCGAGGTTATTCTTGTCACAATTATTTTTTATGCGAAATACGTGTCATTCGATAATCGTGAGGCAGAATTACAGGCGAAGCCTGATATTTCGCGTCACGCACAAGATTGCGCATCTTGCTGTCATTAATCATAATTATACGACAGTTTTATTTTAATCGAGTACGCAATGGCGGAATTTGCGTAAGCGAATAGACACGCTTCACCTCGAAAGAAGTATGCTCCGTTCTCTTGGCTGTATTTATCGGACGAATCGCGTGCGGAGACCAGGTTACCGATAATTACTGCCTGATTCTTTGTATCCTTGCTACGCCATGATTGGCTGAGGTGAATAATCGACCGGGGCCCAACCGCGTTGCGGGGACCCAGTCACCGAAGATCCGGCCCCATTCGTCGCGACGCGCACAAAACGACGTGGAAACGTTCGTTCCGGAAGAACAAGTCGATGTACCATTGTCATTCTCTATACTCGACGACTATTTAATGCACGCCTCTATCCCCGTCTCTCTTTCCGACAACGAAACGATCACATTGATAGAAGCCTTCGTACACTTAGATGTACTTATATGTCCACTTATGTGGGATATGACGTAAACGCCCCATCTATCTATTCATTATGGTAACATTTCTGCGTATTGTGCGCATCGAGAAACAACGAAAAGCTACTTTTTCCTCTTTTATAACGCACATGACGCTAATTGTGTCTCGAATCGTTACGAGAGATTAAATTTGTATCTCTTCCAATAAATCATTCGCAATCGGTTTTGATAAAATGTATTCCCAATGCCAATGTATACTCAGAGTTGCTTTGACGTAGGGCTCCGATGTTCGGCGATGCGTAAAATCAGGGGCGATTAGTCGGAATGCACACAATTAACGCTACAGCAGTTTAGTACGGCATTACATATCACGCGACACGGCTAAGCAAACGAGATGTCTTTCGTTGCAGATCTTATAGTATCAATTTAGAAATTCACATTCAGTGTAATGGACATGTCGCAACCGATTTGCCGGATTAATTCGTAAACTGATTCATTTTATTAATCGCTAAAGTTTATGCAATGCATTACTCAACAATTAATGCCCGTGTTTAATTAGTAACGTTAGATAATCCAATGCAATATAATTCGGATTATTATTATCGCGAAATTACGAATAACTTAGACAGGAATCAACCGCGATTATTGAATTTTCGATTCAATACATTACATATATCTGGCAAACAGATCCTTAATGAGAGTTTGAGAAATGTTACACTCATCGGGGTTAATTGGGGGTGAACCGGCTCATCTTAGACAGATGTCGAAACCAACCGCGAAGTTCAAAGGGCCGTTATCCCTTCATTACGACGAACTTTATGCGACTAATTTCAAATTTCTCTAAACCAATATAGAACGCAGCCGCTCAACCGCATTTAGTCTAATTAAATGAGCGTAACGCACAGACCGTAATAATTTCATAATAATCTCGAAGTATCTTTATAGGAAACGAATAGCAAGTGCCATTATCGAATAAATTATTTCGACACAAGTTCATGCATAACGATTAACATTTTTCCACATATATATAATTCCCAATTGAAATCGATCATTTTTCAATATTACTTTCAGATCTCGGAGTTCCGTTAAAACCACGATGTATATAACATCGCGAAATCGTGCGTGTCCAAAAAACAAAGGGCGCTGATACAGTGATGTCTGTGGTCCTGAATTCATCGAACCACGAAAAAAAAAAGATATCTTCCGCCCGGAGACACCAATAAGAGCGCAGGCCTGTTCTCCATGGTTTCGTATCCGCGTAACTTCTCGCAGCCATCGGTGCGCGAAATGTCCCCGGTCTTTGATGTCGAACATTACAAGAACATGAAGGATTCCGCCGCGAATGAGAGAGAGGGATTCGAACGCCCTACCACCCCGGTGACCACTCGTAAATTGTCGCGCTTTCTCATCCCCCTGCTTTCGACTCGCGCGCGCAAAAAGAGATAACACTCTCCGGCGTTGTTCTCACACTTCAGCGAGTTGATCTCAGCAAGAACGTGTCGCTGGGGTGGCCGTCCCTCCCGCGATGTGGTGAGACTGGGAAACAATTAAGGGAAGACGAGGTGCAGTGTCGCCTTGTATGATAATGCGTTGTAACCTCCGGCGCACAGAAGGAATGGTACAGTAAAGGAAGAAGAAGAGGAGTGCATGAAACGCGGTTATGCAGGTAAACGACTAGGGAGGAGGACAAGGAGGAAGGATGCGGCTAGAAGAGAATACGAAGTGGATTGTCGGAGGAGGGGGTTGGAAGTCGTGGTTCTTACTTTGCATTCTTTTGTGTATCCTCCTGACCCCTCCATCCGTCCTGCCGCTATCCAGTCTTCCCTCTTAAAGCTTGAACTAACGCCCGAGGTTTTAATGCACTTGTCTACTCCACATACCGTTCATAAAGACACATATGTCGTCTGTTGAACGAGTGGGCAGGAGAGCCATGGTCTTGGAAAGTGGAATGAGATAGGACTGCGCATGCATAACTGGAAGGAAGGTAGGCACGGTGAGATGGAAAATGGTGAAGGACAAGAAACGAGATGAAATGAAGGAAAGAGAATGTGGTAAGCGTAACGATGTAAAATGCATTTTAAATTCTAAGCATCAACTGTATTATGGAAAGATCTCGACTTTTCGCATGCATAATCCCCGGAAGAAATATGAGACTCCGCGAAGAGAGAGAGAGAGAGAGAGAGATTGAAAGAGGAAATGAGTTACGATTTTTGTATGGATACGAAGTACCTACTATTTAATTATTATTATTATAAACATTATCAATTATTACGTGCTGTTATCATTGAATGCAGTATACTATGTCATCCTTCTTGCATTAATACTGATTATAAAAAAATGAGAAATATTCATAATTATTAGTCATATACGGTTTTTATATATTACAGTGTGATGGATAAAATATAATATATAAGATATGTATACATATATATATATATTGTTATATCGAAAACATTTAAAATTATTTCGCAAAATATAGACTGCACCTCAAAAATAGATTCAAAACAATGAAATTATAGGACCGTAAAAAAGCAACGCCGCCTGCAGCAATATAAATCCAAATACAAAAGGTGTTTCACATAGTTATAAAATAATGTAGAAGGAAAAGAACAAACAGAATAAATTTATAAGTTGCTATAAGAAAAACTCATCAAACTTTCACTATATTCACTAACGATTTTTCTTTAATGCGAATATCGATAACTTTCTATACCTGTTTTTTGTCACGAGTTACGTAACTCCAATCGCATATAAAACGATCATATTTATATACATTTTAAAAACTGTGCTTTTTTTAACCGTTATATACACATCAAATTAATCACAAAAAGTAAAATAAATAAAACTATACTTGTAATAATTTGAATAATGTAACGTTCTTATCAATAAATTATTGTATTATCCTATATACATTCATCATTAATTAATGATACACAATAAATTATAATTATTAAACAAGATTTTTATCCAATGCTGGACCACAACAAAACGTTATTAGAAACGTAACGTTTGTAATCAAATTACGATGTAATATTCGAAATACAGAGCATCCATACATGTTTTTAATGACCAACTATAGCCGCCAAAATCATGACTAACGTTAAACATCCTAGTAGCAACATTCGAGCTAATGTTATAGTCAATACTAATGACTTACATATAGTATTCCATGGAAATGAATTAATTGTGACAAAATTGCGAAACTCGCGCGCTCGATCGATTTCAATGTGTGATTAATTTCTATCTATCAATTTTACATTAAACTCACCTCTTGCGTCCCGGTATCCGCGCACCAACCAGCCCTCTGCTACGGCGTCATTCGTTAATCTAGACAGAAGAAATGGAGTGTCAGAAACCTGGCCATAAGTATTTTCTAACGAATGGTACCGAGTGATTCTTTTTTTTCCTTTTTCTTCAACATCGATATAATAACGATTAAGCTACGAGCACGCAGATAATACCTCCGTAGCGGAAGCAGGCGGGCAATTTTGCGAGACTGTCTCCGGTAGAATATTATGTGGGGTCGAAGGTGTACTCAAGTGCATTGATTCAAAGAAGTACACGTGGGAGAAACCGGGAGATGCTTTCAGAGGCGGAAAGAAAGCAGGCGCGAGATTCGCGCTTCATTCATTCACGAATCTGTGAGGAGATCGTAAAAGATTCTCCTTCAAGATGTAATTAGCACATCTTTCCGCGACATGCGCGACAATGCGGCTTTTAATTAAGTATGCGTTCATGTATTCCGACCGATTCCTCCCTGCAGCACACTCCTCGCACCCGTCCGTCTTCATTCTGCTGTAGACGGCGACGATAACGACGACGGCGAACACACGTGGTCGATTTCACGCGCGCGTGACTCGCGCGCGTGTGCACGCTGGGTCGTAGCAACGAAGCGTGCGCGTTTATGTCGGCGCATCACACGCCGCTGCACCGCAGAAGTGTCAATACGCGGGTGCGTGTACGCGCGCGGTAAGCGAGCTCGCGTGCACCGATTTGCGTTACGGCGGATACCTCAGGTACGTAAGGCGTTTCTGCGTACAAAGAGCCGCGATGAGCGTCGACGTGAACGACATAATTCGATGTCTCATCTTCCGCTCATAAATCCCTCACGATCGCGCAAATCGCCAATCGAGCACTCGCGTAAATATATTGAAACTGGCAATCCGCGAAGATGAGAAACAATTGAAAATTGAAGGATAATTAGCGTTGCAATTTCTTCTGTAATTTCTTCTTCGATAATGAAAGTCCGATACTGATATACCGCGTGCTTAATTTAAACGTTACAAATCTCAATCGACGTGACTGCCACGATTCAACAATGAACTATGGAGTCTGACATATCAAGGAATAAATCGAAACGTTTGAATTCACTAATAATTTTCTTATAGACTTCCGACAATGCTGCGTGCATTGATTTTGATGGTAAAGACAGTTTTAACTATCGTCGACTTTTAAACTTTGTCGTCCGTTACTGATAATCCATTATGGTCGTTCTCGATGACATGCATAAGTCAGGGACACGTCGACGAAATGATGACTTTTCGTGCGATGTGTAAAAGTGGATTATGCCATTTTTTACGATAGTCGAAACGTGTAAAAGTAATGATGCGAATAACGTTTTTTATTCAATTAGCTACAAATGATTGTAAGCGCACGATTTAAATTTTATCGAATCGATATCGGCGAAGACCATAAAATAAAAATGCACTAGTTTTCACGTCTCACAGCTTGCGTTGTTATCGTCAAACGCAATCGTGCAGATATGACATTAACGCGCGACATGTCGATCCGCAATTACCGTGCGAGCCTCCACTCGCATTCTCGAGACAATTGTAGAGGGTGACGAAGGACACCAATTGCTGCTGAGCTAACGACAGAAAGCTGCACGATTTCCGGGATGTATGCTAATGTCTGATATTAGATCGAGTGTCGCAAGATAACTCGTATATAGTCACGCGTGATTATTCAGAATGGGGGAAAGAAAATTCATCGTGTTAGCTTTTGTATCGAATAGACAGACTTGTCTATTCTCTGTAACAAACTGAAATATTCGAAGTAGGTTGCTTTTTATAATTATTTCACATGAATTAGACGAAGGATGTTATAACACGATTAGTCGAATAATTTTATACCTTTTTGCAATCAACTACAATGTAACAACTGAAGGAAATATATTATATATTAAAATCCGCGATACATGGGGAAAGAAACTTTCATATCATATACGAGAACGCTGTAAACATTTTCAACGTATGTTTTATATAACTGTCATTCAACACTTTAAGTGCCATGTTTCCCAATTCTCGAAGATGACCTTATTTAGTACAAATAGGAACGAGTATTTTTAGCCTCGTAAGAAACACATTCAAAATATCTTTGGCATTAAATGTTAAATAGGAAAGTTTTCGATACGTATATAAACATATGATTATATATATATTTTCGATATCTATAAACACGTTATAATTTCATTTACCTGTACGAGGCATTGAAGAATTAAATATGCACTGAAACACGTTACATTCATTGCGCGCCCTATCGAAATACTATTTTAATTACAGCATATGGTGTACGTGTTGAACTCGGCGACGGTTTAAAACGCCCGACCGAAAAGTCGAGTTATATCCGATTTTGAAGCGCGCGATCTGTGTCAATGCCACGATTTACCGTTGCGAGCCTTTCGGGAATTGAACGAATATTGAAATTGCGGGAAACGCACAGAACTTTTGCATAATGAGCTGGTGGTTCACGCCGACACACGGACGTGCACGCACACCAAGTCCAGCGCCGGCGCGTACATGAATATTTTCATTTGATTGCGTTAATTAAACTCGCGCTGCCAGGCGATGACCTTTGAAGTTCAGCGGCACGCGGCACGCATACACCAATTACCGATATTATTAATTGCAATGTGCTCCACGTTTTCGGCAATCATTGAAACTAGCGAGTAGACATGCGTCTCAATCTTGAATATTTCTTTTTACGAAGAGTATCTTATTAATAGTTAAAAACATTAATTTGTATGTATAATATATAAATATATATATATACACGCGCGCGCGCGCGCGCGCGCGTGTGTGTGTGTGTGTGTGTGTGTGTGTATGTGTGTGTGTAATAAAATTCATATTTTGTACAGTATATAAAATTTGTCAATACATTATATATATATATATATATATAAAAAATAATAGTTACAAGAAAGAATTTATGTTATATTCTATTTTTAATGCTAATAATAAACGTATTTCTAATCAGTTTGTGCGTTTCGCGGTTTAATTGTATCAGTGCAATAGCACTCGGACATATATCTCACCGCAAGTGATTGCAAAACGTTCTCGATGATACAGTATCTTCCGCATGCATTGTCCTTAAAATTGTTCGCGGTTTTGCGGTTAGACCCTAATCCGCAATGTTGCAAGAAATTAGAAAAATTTAACGGGGAATTCCTCAGTATTTCTCTGATAAGATCGACCGCGAAATGACGGAAATTATTTATTAATGTACTTACAATCGGAGATATAGCCGCAGAAATGTTACTATACATCGCGTTGGCTTTGTACACACACACACACACACACACACACACACACACACATACATACACACACACAAATAC
>Ga0157364_1006133_pt1 | contig 12318 bp, 6 predicted proteins | sample AttsexASBM2_FD_111476 | JGI IMG/M metagenome (GOLD analysis project Ga0157364, IMG submission 111476) | Fungus gardens microbial communities from leaf cutter ant in Ribeirão Preto, State of São Paulo, Brazil - Atta sexdens ASBM2 | ecosystem: Host-associated > Fungi > Mycelium > Unclassified ...
AATCAAGATAAATTGTAGAATAATTAATAAATAATTACCAATTACTTGGTTTTATAAATTTCTCGCTAATTTCCAATTGCAGCTACCAAGAAATAAAACAGAAATTTTTTATTAAATCATATAACTAACATTTGCACTGCACAGAAAACGATTCTGCACATTCAGCGTTTTCAAAAAAGGATGCAGATTCACTTTTGGACTTAGTGACGAATTTTTAACGAAAGAGAACGGAAGGTTCCTTCGAGTGCGCGCAATTAATTAAGAAAACGAAGAATGACGATCATCTTGAACGAAAAGTCCCATAAAAAATGTCATATCTTGCAATTAGCGTTCCTTTTAGTACTCACTGTCAATCAGACCTCGCGTGTACGTGTACGCGCTAATTAATTCCGAATATACCTTGAATTGCCGACGTCGATAGGGAGAAAGAGGGGGAGAGAGGTAAAATAATTCACGAGCTCTCCCTCCCCCCTCCCCGTTACGGAGGGTTCGGTACAACGCGGCGTTCTCTCTCCTCTCGGTCTCCGCACCCTCTATTACCACCCCCTACCACCTCCACTCTTCCTCAGCCTCTCTTGTCGGAGCTCCCTCTCCGGTGGACGCCCGTAATATTTACGAGCAAACCGTCCGGTCGTTCGCATAGAAATTACCAGTAATTCGCTAATCGATATCATAAATTGTTATAAAGAAACAGATAGTCTATCTCTCTCTCTCTCTCTTTTTTGAAAAAATTTCACTGCAAATAAAGACACACACAATGGTTAAATTCCTTGTAATTTATTCGTTTGTTTAACTAAACAAATTTTTAAACAGTTACAATTTAAAATTACTGTCTACCATTTTTTTTTAAGTTATTGATATTTTTAATTTTAATATTTTAGTTTGTTTATATCAGTCAGTATTTTCTTTTATCATTTATATATTTTTTTACGTCTCACATTTTTGTCTAGAGATTTATTTAGATTTAATTTGAATTACTTAGAGATTCTTACATAAATACATCTATTATTATAATCATTATTAATTTAGTTTTCAAAGTACGGATAGTGAAGAAATACGTTATTCCACTACACGTCCCTTAAAAGGCCTCCTCATTTACGAGTCAAAATTGCTACTCCCACGTAATCAACTGTGTACCTGAACAATTTCGACCCCGCAGGGTCCATGGCGGAGGGCAAGGTTCCTCCCTCGCCTTTTTCCATCCCTCCGGAACGACTGCGGTTTTCAGTGTGGATCCGCAAAATGGAGCGACCCTTTTCCCTATACATGTTCTGTGTCGGAGCGAGAGAGACGTGAAAAATAGAGAGATCTGAAACGGATGTGGAAGGAAGGAAGCACATAAACCTGAACAGTGAAGAAAGAAGGAAAAAGAAGCGAAAGGCTCAAAAAGAGTTGAGTTATCATAGGACAGTTATGAGAGCAACAATATCCAAGTTTTTCGCGATAAACGGCAAAGCAAAATCGAGAACAATACGCGACACACGCCACTGTCTGTTGTTACCGGCAAAATCAACCAACGTAAACAGGTTGTTGGAACCGCAAGCCAGAAATTGAAACCGACATAATTCCGATGTAATCTGGGATGTTGCTGTAGACTGACAAAATAATTTCCATGTTCATTCATAACAATGAAAATAAATGTAGTCCTATATTTTCCTTCATATATGTGTGTGTGCACGAAGAAAGAGTTTTGCAAGAGTATTGAAGTTTGCGCGCCCTACGGCAACCATCTTGTTTGTCATGTATCGTATGGGTGCACGTAGAAACTACCATCAATCGATATAGATTCTTTGGGAGAGTGAGTAGAATTAATCAGTGTATTCCACGACGAAAAGGAATTTTCACGAGATGATATATTCTTGTTGCATTTCGTCATCTTTGTGCTTCCAATTTCCTCATACTCAAAGTCGTCGAGTTCTCTTCCTCATTCTCTTCCTCCTCCTCCTCCTTCCCTGCGTTGCCGTAGTTCTCGGGCTCAGGCCGGCTCGGGGATCGCGAGTAGCGTAGGGCCGGGGGCCACCACCCTCGCAGACGGGGATGGCGGGGTGCAGCAGCCAGGGACAGAACCGAGGAGGTGGATGAACCGGGCGGCAGTCTGCAGAATCGCGCATACATACGCGGCGTGCACGTGATAGATGTATGGAGCGCGAACACGCGCGCACAAAAGCGCGCGTAGAAGCCACGGACGGGTGGCGGGAATTGGCGTGGCTGCAGAGTACAGAATGAGAGAGAGAAGAGAGAGAGAGAGAGAGAGAGAAGCAAACAGGAAAAAGAATGTTTCTGTGAACGGGCCAGAGAATTGTCAATGTGGATGAAGGAAGATAGTAATAAACATATACATGGGAAAAAGAGAGAAAGGAGAACGGATGGAAAGAGAACCGCGAGAGATCCAAAGGGGGTGTGAGAGTGCGGCTGGGTTTCCTGGGTTCGTCGTCATGACGACGAAACCTCCGCTGCCAGACCAGACAGAGATTCGCGCCACCACCGACGAGAACGTATACACAAACGCACACGTCGGAAGAAGAGGACGGGAGGGAGGAAGAGAGGAAAGGTGGAAAGATGCAGAAGGAAGGAAAAAGCTCGGAGAGTATGGACGCGCAGACGGAGACAGAGACGGCATGGCGTGGGAGCGAAACGGAGTTCCGTCTCCATCCCTAAAACTACCCCCGCGCGCGCGGTTCCTCCAATCGTGCCGTACCCTCCAATCGTTCCGCAACCCCCGCCGTCTAGCCATCCGTCGTTTGTTGCACCGAGAACGCCGACCCAGTGACTCTCAACCCAGCCGGGAAATGTACCAACGTATCGAGTACTTCGACCCCCTATCAACAGAGTTTGTTGCACCCCTGTCAGTGATTCTCCATCGAATCGCTCTTGGAAAGAAACTCATGTCGGGATTACGTATTTTTAATAATCAACAAAATGTAGACTGTTTGATCTTAACAGATTCTATTAAATCAACGTTCTTTCTTCTGGTAGTAAAAAAAGTTCTAAATCAGATATACTTAAAAATTTTTTTCTTGTTTCGAGAAAAAGTCTCCTCGTTTAAACGTAAGATTTCTAGATGTAAAATGAAAAGGTATAACGAAAAGTTAACGACAAAAAGTGCTTAAAGCATATTTAAATGCAAAAGGAAGGTTCAGAGGAAAGGCATCGAAGATCAATGAATAGACGAACATTAAATGTGATATTATTTATTAATATAATGTATTTTATAATATATATACATATATATGTATGAGTGTATGTATGTATATATATATTTTTTCATATTTATTTTTATATATTTCATATATTTATATCTATATATATATATATATATAATTATATATATATATATATAATTCATTCATTTTTATTTAATTTATCCTCTTTCATATCATTAAATATATACGTGAAACCCTGATAGATTGGGATTAACCGTGTTATTTCCCTTTCTCTCTTTCTTTCTCTCCATTACCATTCGCACATGTATAGTATATCTGATGTTCGTAGGATACATACACATATCGAGTGCAGAGTGTTTTGCGTACGTATTATACTTAAGCTCGTCGCGCATCCCTTCTGCCATTCGGTATCATATACATATCTCTATTTCTCCCTCTCTCTCTCTCTCTCTCTCTCTCTCTCTCTCTCTCCACACACGTACTTTTGCTTAAATAACAATTTTTTTAGCGACGGCACGGTCGAACGACTAACCGTCTCCTGGAACACGTTTGACTCGACGTATCATCTCTCTCGAGAAATGCAATGCCAATGCGAATACCCGATGCGAATAGCGCGCGAGTTATGAGGCAGGGTGTAATCTCAAGCGTAGAAGAGAAGATGGAAAAAAGTGAACAAACGGCCACAAGCGCACGCGGTCGATGACGCGCTGCCGATGCGCCTCGCATGTGCCAGCGGAATCGAAAGTTAAGAAAGGCGAGCATTCAAATCGACTCGGCGCGGCCTCGACGTCGCGAGATAATTATTCAGATTAATTCAAGCGTACACTTTTTCTCGGCGCATAATCCCGGCTTTGATCATCCTTTTCTGTAGGCGCGAGGGGACCACCATCCTTTGACGGGAAAGAGAGATGGTCGCCTCTAACGAGTATCCAAGCACAAGAGGACTACCATGGAAGTGATCGATAGATGGGCATTGCCGCTTTACCGATCCTGACCTGCCCCTATACTCGCACGATTCGCACAGCACATATTCTCTGCGGACAGGCCCGGATTAAAGAAAATCCGCGGCATCGGATCTCCCACGGATTTTCTTTATCATATTTAAGCGATTCGTAGTCGCGCCGTCTTCTTCAATGCGGATGCTGAGAGGAGAACAGTCCGTCATTGCGTATTTGTCGCGCAATGATTGGCACAAATTCTCCCTTCCTCTTTCATCTCAGTAAAAGATTTCAAACGCTTCATTAAAATCCTAACAGCACAGACATTCAGAGGATGTCCTGAGAACGTCTGTATATCCTTCGAACATCCTCAGGATGTATTCCGGATAAAGTGTGCTATTAGGGAAGCGTGTTCGAAAATAAAATCGCGTTTTTCGCAAATTTAATTTCTGAAATTACCCCCCAATTACTTCCCAATTACCAACGTAAAAATCTAAAAATCGCGAAAGACTAATCTAGGCCTGTCGCAAACGCACATATACACCGCTCGAGGCTACGAAAAAAAAAAAGGCGTGAGCGTACGCTCGCGCAAGTGGACCACGGATTGCTCCTTCCAGTCGAGATGTCTGGTACGATGGTGATAATATTGCAAAAATAGATTTCTCGTGAATATAAACTCGTGATGTGAAAACCGGCCCGAATTTTGTTCAGTTCAGCCGTGTCCACTCTCCTCCCTGTCCTCGAGCGGCGAAAATGTTGGTGCGCGGAGACGCACGCTCATGTTCGAGGACGAAACTCTTAGCCTTTACTAAGAAAAACACATTTAACCGCCTAAAACACATTTGCGGTACAGTCTTTAACACTTTTACAGACAGACAGACAGGCAGACGAACAAACAGACAGATATATAAAACACCGAAGGAATATGAGGATGTTGTATGCGACCTAGAGATCTTTCCAATAAGAATCTGAAATACGAGCCGCAATTTTTGTATGCACGATAATACAATAGTTTTAACAAGAATCTGCGAGAGAGAAGGGCGTACACTTAATATTTCTTTCTTTTTCTTATTATTCTACCTTTTTTCTTATCTATTTCCCTCTCTTTCTCTCTCAGGAACTGTTAAAACATGGTGGATTAACCAAAAAAAGTGGCTTTCTCGTGCCCAGTTCTTATTAAAGGATCTCCAGTGCGATCTGGACCGAGCAGGAGACATTCAGCCGAGGATATGTCGATTACAGAAGTACGCTGACACGCTCGATAGCCGTGATTTATCCTACGATTTATTCTCCAAAACGTGGTAAGAAACCGGCGTCGCGAAAAAAATAGCTTTGAGCATCTGTTTTAATTAAACCGGAAGCACGAGTCACGATGGATACTCGATGGGATGGAGCGGCCGGATTGAATGTCCGAAACATCCAAACGCACGTCGTACATATCCAACACGGACCGATATCTCCTCTCGATCCGATGATCCGCGAACGCTCGTTATGCGCATACGTCGTCGGCGATGCCGGATGCGACGGTGACGACGACAGCGACTTGACCCTCAACGTGCACTCACATTCGGCGACCAGGTATGGAGGAATAAGTGCGCACTTATATAAGTCGCACTGCCACGTGTCGATGTATTCAAAGGTCACGGCACGTGCCAACTCAACCGAGTGGTCAATATTATCATCGTACGACTGTCACCTCCATCGTCGTCGTCGACGTCACATCTTAATCGCCGATGCACCGATACACTAATTTAGATGAGAGATTCGGACGCGCTTGAGATCGATCTATGGAAGAAACGGAATGTACCTCACGGAGCCGCGTATGAATCGCGGGGATCGAATTCGATGATCCCCGATGAGGGAAGTTTTACGTATCTTTGTATTTGTTCTCTCTTCGAATCCATCGATTCGAAGGGGGAAACGAGAGAGACGCGCAATAGTCACAAAACTAAAAGGAATCCTCCTTTACATTTTTAGACTCTTTATAAATTTTACAACATATTTCACAACATTTATAAAAATGGCTATAGAGGCGTTCTTTATATATTTCTTAATTTTATGAGATTCAACAGTGTACGGGAAGGGAGACTTTAGCTATTCATTTTTCTTTCTCTCTCTCTTTCTCTCTCTTTATAATACTGTACTTGTATTGGACTTTGTTTCCTTGTACCGACAATAGGTCTCGTTTCCCTCTTCAAGTTGACGGTTATTAATTAAGCAGTAATGGACACGCTTGTAGGAATTCGCCGAAACGGTTTTCGCGATAAATGCGAGCAACGTGACAGTCCAGGTACTGACTCGGTGCCGAGGAGGTACTTCCGTTCGCCAGTCGTCGCCGATCAGCCGCGCGCGCCGAATTAAGTACATCAGTCGGTCGCAGGGCTGAGAGAAACAGACTGTCGCTCGGAATACGAGCGACTCTCCTCGAAAATACTCGCTTACTATGATACGAATGCGCGATAAAACGTGGATTACAGATATCGAGGAGTTTACAAGACGAAGAAGGAGGATGAAGGGATGAAGGGGAGGGAGGGAGGATATACATGTTCAGTTCGCGCGACATCGGCGCCGGTTATTGCGTTACTTATACAGATGACGTTTGCGTTAATGAAGAAGATTAATTTGAGACAAATAGATAATACGCGATCCTTATAAACACATGATATTGCTAGAATTTTATATGAATATTTATTTACCTTTTTTTTTTTTTATTAATATTTATATAACATCCTAAAAATATTGTGTCTTAGAGATCATTTAAAGGAGGAAAATGGGTACAGAGATGAAAACTAGAGAAACCTGTGTCCTCATCTCATGCCATCATTACAAAATTTGATAAAAATACTTATCCGATCGTCGGCGACGTTTCTTTTTTTTTTTTCTCCTTTTAAGTAATTTTTTTATCATTGTCTTTAACGAACATCAAGTCGATTCGTTAATGAGTATCAGTCTACTTTGAGATAAAGGGAGCGTCGCGAGCCGCGGAGGCCACCGCTCCTTATTACATATTACAAGAATCTATTGGTATCCTCCATTCCTTCCCATGTCTTTTCTGCCGCGCAGAAACGGCAGATTTCTCTCTCCTTTCTTACGTCCCATTATATAGAGATTAATATATTTCACTTACTGAGATATTTATAGTTATCGCTTACACCGAATACACGTGTCTTACTCATAAATCCATTTCTCTCAGACGTACGATTAACATCCTGAGCGTTGTGCGCCTCCTCAATCGTCCTTTCCTCATTTTGAGCATGGTATTATCATCATCGCGCGCTGCGTGATTTAGGATACATCCTTCAGTTGCCTCTCGTTAACGTTAAAAAGAGTTTGGCACCGATTTTTTTGTGACGTTCCACCTCCTCGATCCTCTTCTCGATTCTCTCTCGCGGCTCTTTCTGTGTCTTCCTCCTTCCGCATTTTGCTCGTAGCTTTCAATTTCTCACTCTTCCTTCGTATGCCGATTCAAAGTGGTGAGAGGAACCGAGAGAGAACGAGTTCGACGTGAAAAGGGGGTGAAAACTCGCGATTGAGCACCCTCGGCTAATCGAAGGGGTTTGCGCACAGCGGTGCTCAAGCTCGAATTAATCGATGCAGGGCTGAGCAATAGTACCGTCATTTTTTTTTTTTTTTTGCAAAATCCGTTCATCTCCGTCTTCACTTATCTCCAGTTCGTCTAAGCAATCTGAAAATAACGGCGTACACGCGCCTCGGCGAATCCGTTTTAAAAATTAAATATTCGAATTTTTTCATCGATCGAACGAATCTGCTGTTTGGAATCTCCGGCGCGCGTATCCGGAATATCCCAACCGATACCAGGGAGTCGATTAATATGCTCCTAAGTGATAGCGATCCCGATTAAAGTGGCGATGAATGACGAAACGTAATGAAACGGGGTGAAAAAATGGGGTGGATAGAGGAAGGTTGGAACCGAACGATGGGAGTTCGTCGAATAAGATCTACCTACTAGGCCAGAGAGATCTTTTTAGTTGTGTGTTCAGGAACTGACAATTCAAAAAAATATACTCGTATGTAGGTACAGATTATCATATTTCTATATATGATAATATCCTTAAAGTCGCGTATATATTTAACGGGGTGGAACGAACGAATCGGGGGAAGGAGGGTCGGAGTTCTTCTCGAGAGTGATTTTTCTGTACACCCTTCCCATTGATTTTCGCGCATTCTCTCGCCTCTCTCCTCGTCGTTTCGGTCGTCGCGCGTCCGCCGAGTTATTCCCGCCGTCGTCGCGACGCTGAAACCGACCGTCAGATTTCATGTAAATTTCCGAAACGCACATCGATATTCCATCCGGGTCTCCGTTATTCTGCCGCTCTCATCATTTCACGGGCCCCGCTATGAAGTATCATCGAAAACTAGATATAATCTGTTTCTTTTTCTGTTTTTTTTTTCTATTTTTCTTCTCTTTTGCTTTAAATATTATATTGGCTTCTTAAAATCTCTCTTGTATCGATTTCCTTCCTCCTTTTGTCCGTCCTCACATTACGTAGATAGTCTTTTGCGTTAACATCCTATTAATCTTTAGAGAAATATACGTATATAATACTTAAGTTCCGTTGTCATTCCTTTGCCGTGTTTCGCGATATTCTTTTCTTTTAATCCCCCTTTTTCCGACATACTAAAATTTCTCGCTTTCTTCACGATCTCTTATCTTCCGCGTCAGGAAAATCGACATAGTCATGACAGGTTGTTACCACGAGATTTGCATATAATATGCATATGCGCTGATATATGAGAACTGGACGAGATATGAACGATCAAAAGTGCACAGTGATATGAACAAAAAACAATGATACAGATGATACGGCGGTTAGCAAAAATACGAAGAGCCTGGTTATTAAAAATTATGCATAAATAATTAGTATAGTATGCCAATGGGAAAAATTATGAGATAACATAAAATCTGTTTGATTTAAAATACAAAAATATGAATCAAGGCGAAAAGAATGATTTAGTGGCAATCGATTGAGAGAAATAGATTGATCGTGTCGTGCGGCGAAAAAAAGACAATAACTTTACACCTTAATTGTAGAAGATAATATATATTTTCTTTCAATATATTTTATATATATCCTACATATACATAAAGCAATATATAAATATATCATCGATATATATACATATATATATATATATATATTTATATATATATATATATATGATACAATCGTTCAAATTATAACACATATATGTTCATTATACAGGCAGGATATGCAATTTTATGCAATTCTTTATGAAATATCTATTAAGGACTCGTTCTTAAATCTGTTACGAATCTTTCGCGATTACTAAGAAATTTTACAAAATATCCATTGCCATACTCGCCCTACGGCATATCTCATAAATATATATATATATATATACGTCATATGTATATATAATATGTATTACGTTATACTCTCTAATATACAATTTCCGACAAATTATAAAAATATTGCGGCGATATATCATAGTCCAGTTCCAGTCTATATATCGCATTATACATGCAAACACTTAAAAAGGAGGAAGCTTGAAACAATGTTAAGTAAGAAAAGTTTTGCCGAACGAGCAATCTACTTCTCTCTCTCAGACGCAATTCTTTTCGCGAACGCCACATTTGGCAAAGACTCTTCATCTCTGTCGCCAAAACGTTCGGAAAGGGAATTAAAAATGTATCTAAAAGAGAGATTGGGATTGGATAGATATGCGGTAGCAAGAGCGGTTTAAATTTCTGTGATCTCTACAGTTTTCATTAAACTTTAATCTTCCTGAGAGAGCTGCCACGACTTCTTCCTGCACTACATGCGAAAAGTCAAATGCACGATTTTAAGCGAGAAATTGATGATTAAGAAAGAAAACTTATCGCGTGAGAAATCGAATTCGATAATTCAAAGAACGAGAAACTTTGCAATAAGATTTCCGATCTTTCATACACACACACACACACACACACACACACACACACACACACACACACACACTCTTGCTTCCGGAAAGGAATGGCAAATGCAAAAAAAATAGGAGAAGCATTCTATGGAAGAAATTAAATCTTTACTGTTAAGCAGAGGGAAGAGAGAGAGAGAGAGAGAGAGAGAGAGAGGAGAGGATGACAGAGATCGAGATTGCGAGAAAGAAGATACGAGAAATTCCCTGCGCGAGCGCAAGCAGTGATCACGTCGTATCAGTCACTCTCATAAAAGAGATCAACGTTGGTTTTTATCTTCTTGTTCTTCCCATTCACACGCCTTGCGTACACTTCTTAAATAGTCTCATTTACTTTATTGCTTTGTAATTCCATATTGAAGACGCACCGGCTTTATCTAGGAGCCGAGAGAAAACATGGTAAGAGATTATGTGACAGGGTCTCTTCAGGACGGGTAATTGGGAAAATCGAGGGATAATAGGACTGATTAGTTATGGATACTTTAGGGCTTTAAGGGATATTCACACAGGAAAGGGGGGAAGATCGGAGGAGATCTCATTAGATAACTAGTAGACAATGACATCACATAACATATGTAAAAATTATAGAGATTATTAATGTATTAAATGCTATATTAATATATATATATATATATATATATATATATATATAAAACTATTTATATATTTCTGGCGTGTGTGTGTTATATCTATACTTATGTTTCTGTATGCGTTTAGTATAAACGCGTGTGCGTGGCTGTGTGTGCATGTGTACGTGTGCGTGAGCATCCGTGCTCGGGATACACCCGTGCGACTGGCGTGCGGAGCGCGTGAATGTGTGCACGCACGCATTGTGTCTCTTTCTCAATTTTTTTTTTAGGCCTTAATCACTCATTGTGCAGAGTACGCAGAAATGCGAGTGGAGGCGTTATCTCGCGATAACTTCTCAAGATAGTGTCGCGTCCACTCGCGTGTGTGTCCGAACAGGCTCGGGATACCCCGTGGCCGGTAGCCGAGATAAGTGGACAAGAGAATGTTTTCCGAAACACTGGATCACGCCGTTTTTCGCGATAATGGCGATAACAACGATCGTTCGCAGATATTTTGCAAAAATCCTCGGCACCTTTTCGCGTTGCGAGGACGTTCCGTGAAAATTCCCGCCCCAGCGTGTCCGGACCTAGTGGTGTTATATAACGTAATACACACGTCAATAACGATGCACTCGGAGCCCTTCATTAAACGCCGATACTTTAATTGGATCCGCCCGAATTCACGTACCAACCGGCAACGGCAATCTCGACGATTTTCCGTCTCTCTACTCGCATTCTCGCGAGCTCACTACTGCATTAAGGATCACGCTGGGAACGTATCTTCGTTCCTTTCTCCACCCAATTTCCTCTCTCTCTCCCTCTTTCTCTCTTTTTCCCTTTCTTATCTTCCTCTCTTCTGCCCCCTCTTGCTTTCCTTTCCGCGTTTTATTCTCTCAACAAATCGCTGAACGAATCACCGTTAACACTGAATTATCATTATTTATCCTTATATCGTCTGACATTTGTATAATATCCTATAGTGTCTTTACAAAAATATATATATCATTATTTCAGCACTTTGGCTATTGGAAACCTATCGTTAAATAATACTTCTTCGACATTGGTCCGGACGCGTCAAAATGATTCGAACGATGCCAACGAATTGTCCCACTAGTGTGAACAGAGCTTTTCTTTTCCTTTTTCTGTTTTTTTTTCCTCGTTTTCTTTTTCTTTTTTTTTTTAACGGCACACAAGACTGCATTTAAGTTAGTTTGCTTTTATAGGACGCGCTTCCTCACTGCCGATGGCGTGTCATCGCGGATCGATTACGTTACATTACGATTACGCGCAATCTTGGGAGGATCTTGGGATTCTGCAGAGTCTTCGCGAATCCCGGCGACCGCGAGATAACCGCGGATTGGATACACGCAACGTTATTTGGTTCGACACAACGCGGCGCGGCTGCACCGTCGTATATATTCACGGAGGTGTTGCTGCTTGTTACGTTACACTGTGTGTGGGGAGGGTGGGAATATAATAGTGTATCTACTTTCTGTATTGTATCTCTTCTTGCGGTATTTTTCTTCGTTTCCTCGTGTTACGGATAATCAGTCAGAAAGCTATGCGGTATCTCGTAAAGTATCATTATATATATATATATATATATATATATATATATATATATATATATAACTATATATATAAATAAATATATATAAATAAAAAAAAAAAATATATATATATAAAAAAAATATGAATAGTTCT
>Ga0157364_1006134_pt1 | contig 12317 bp, 11 predicted proteins | sample AttsexASBM2_FD_111476 | JGI IMG/M metagenome (GOLD analysis project Ga0157364, IMG submission 111476) | Fungus gardens microbial communities from leaf cutter ant in Ribeirão Preto, State of São Paulo, Brazil - Atta sexdens ASBM2 | ecosystem: Host-associated > Fungi > Mycelium > Unclassified ...
CCGCTGCCGTCATCATCGGCGGTCTGTACCTCGCGAACCGGGGCGCAGCCGGAAAGAGCGGCGGCCATGAAAGCAAACCTGACCGGGCCACCGCCGAGCCGGACCTGACCGGCGGGGGCGTGGTCAACGCCTTTGACGGCTCCGGGCAGGGCTCGCTGCTGGTCAGCGCGCAGAACCGCGAGAAGGAAGCGCGCGAGCAGCTGGCCTCCATGCAGAAAGACTTTAAGTCGCTCAAAGACCAGATGTCGGACGTGATGAACAACAACAAGTCGCTGCAGCAGAACGTCAGCGACCTGATGGATCAGCTGAAAAATCAGCAGAACCAGCAAAAGACGCCTCCTGTCGGACAGCAGGCACAGCAGGGCACGCAACAGGGGGCTCAGCAGGGCGCGGGCTACACGCCGCCGCGCACAGAATACTCCTTTGCCCCCGCGCCGGTGCAGACGGGCCAAATCGATAACCAGACGTTTGACTACTCGCGGTTTGAGCCCAAAGCGAAAGACACCTCGTTCTGGGTGCCGACCGGCACGTTCTCCGACGCCATCGTGATCGAGGGGGCTGACGCCAACGCCTCGGTGCGCGGGGAAAACAACCTGGTGCCGATGCAGTTCAAGCTCAAGGGCAAAGCGCACCTGCCGGGTAACAACAAAATGGCGCAGCTGGATAACTGCTTCGTAACGGCGGCGGCCTACGGCGACATCTCCAGCGAGCGCGCCCTGCCTCAGCTGCAGCGTCTGTCCTGTGTCATCGACGGCAAGCACATCGATCAGCCGGTGAAGGGGCACGTCGCCTTCTACGGCAAAAATGGCATTAAGGGCGTGCCGGTGATGCGCAACGGCAAAATTCTGGGGCTGGCGTTTACTGCCGGTGCGCTGGGCGGGCTGGGGCAGAGCGCCTCGCAGGTTGGCCAGACGGTCACCGGTATCGGGGCAACCAGCACGGTCAGCGGCGGAGACGTGGCGCGCGGTGCCATCGGCGGCGGCGTGGGCAAGGCGGCGGACAAGCTGGCCGACTACTACATCGAGCGGGCCGAGCAGTATCACCCGATTATTCCGATCGGGGCAGCGAACCGCGTGGAGGTGGTGTTTATCGAAGGCTTCCGCGCGAAGTTCATTGAAGATGAAGAGGCCGCGAAGCTTGCGAAAGAGCAGCAGCGTTCGGGCGGGCAGCAGCCGGACACGCAGACGCGAGAGCAGGGCAACAGCGGCCTGCCGCCGGACCTCGTGGGCAAACTCGGTGACGCCACGCGCCTCAACATGAATGACTTTGTGACCCCGACCCGTGGCGGACAGGCGAGGGGTTCGACCCCGCAGGGCGTGACGCAATGACGGCTGAAAAAATCCGGCTTCGTCACGCAGAGCACTGCGGCTGGATGGTCTTTACCGAAAGGACGGTGAACTGCTTCGGTCGCGAGGCCGACGCGCGCATTCCGGGTCTGCAGGCGCTGGGGTTTGGCGTGAAGAAGCTCTACTGCAAGCCCGGCCTCATCCCGGACGACGGCTACGTCGCCCTGTTCGGAGAGACGCTGCGCCGCCTGCTGGAGGTTGCTCCCGGTGATGCCTTTGCCATGAGCATGCTCTCCCGGCTCGGGACCAGCGGCAAAAACGGCGATCTCTTTATCGACTTTACCGAAATCGACGCGCTGTCATCCGGTAGCGCCAGCGGAGAACACCATGAATAACCCGACAGTTATAAGCCATACCCAGCCTGCTGATGACCAGCCTCCTGCCGGTCATTTTCTGATAACGGGTGAAACCGGGGCGGGAAAAACCGTGCTGGCCATGACCTTCATGAAAGAGCTTCTCAACCAACACGCAGACGGAGAGCACCATGACTAAAGCTCACTCTTTTATCATCAGCGCGCTGGCCGTGATGCTGAGCGGCTGCGCGGGCATGAACAGCGACTTTGAGTTCGACAAACCGGCTAAAGACTCCGGGGTCTGGATGTCGCAGGCCGACGATATGTCCGCCGGGAGCAGCGGCAACGCGCCGGCGGCTGGCGCGCCGAACGGCTTCACCGGCGCGGGCATTCGCCTGGACGACTACCGCCTGATTGATACCGGCACCATTAGGCTGGACCCGCAGACCGATGCGCAGGCGGGACGCGGCGGCCTGAGCGAGGGCATTCCGGTGCGCGTGGCGTCATCCGGCGAGGTCCGCCCGTTTACCCGGGAAAACGGCGTGCTGCGCACCGACGCCCGGCAGACCGCGTACTGCAGCGCGGCGCACTGCTTCCCGGAGCCGGCCGCCGCGTTCCGTCGCCCTGACGGCGTGGCGCGTATCTGGATCGCGCCGTACGTCTCCCCCGACAACAACGTCCACATGGGCGAGGTTATCTACAGCGTCTCCAGTCACGGCGACTGGAGCGGCATTCTGATGTGAGGTCCGCATGAAATTTCTGAAAGGCTTCCGCTTTGACCCGCTGAACGTGGTGGAGACGGTGGCGGGCATTCTGGGCGAGCGGGACACCACGAACGAGACGCGCCAGAAGCTGCAGGACATGGACTACCCGCACATCCGCGACCTGCTGCCCTACAAGGATTACGACTCAGAAAGCCAGATCTGGGTGAACAAGGAGTCGGTGGGCTTTGTGGTGGAGAGCCAGCCGCTGATTGGCGCCAACGAGAAGCTGGCCGAAAGCCTGGAGTATCTGCTGCGCGACGTCGCTCCCCGCGACGTTCCGCTGCAGGTGATGCTGGTTTCTTCCCGGGCGGTGAAAGAGCAGGTTGAGCAGGGGCTGAAAAACTTCGCCTGGAAGGGGCTCCGGGCGGACGAGTGTAACGACGTCACCGCGCGCTTCTTCCTGAACGGGGCGCGCTTCACCTACAACAACGGCCTTGACCATCCGCTGACCCTGCGCGACTACCGGCTGTTCTTTATCTGGGCCATGCCGGTGAAGCACCTGAGCGAAACCGACATGATCAGGGTGCGCGACGTGCGCCGTAACCTGCTGAACGCACTTAACGCCGCCGACCTGTGGTCCACTGCCATTGGCGTCAGCGAGTTTAGCAGCGTGCTGCGCGAGTTCTTTAACCACGACCCGGCGCGGCTTGAGCGCTACGACAGCGAATACGATCCGGCGGCCGACCTCAGCACGCAGTTCGTGGACCGCACCACCTCCTGGCGGGTGAAGCCCTCGCATATTCGCATTGAGGGCAGCGACGCGAAGAACAAGCCATTTGCGGCGCGCATGGTAAACCTGAACCTCGACCGCAACCCGCAGGAGCACTTCCTGTGGCAGAACGGCAACATCATTCAGGACCTGATGTCCCCGACCAACGGCATTCCCTGCCCGTTTATCTGCACGATGGTGCTGACCACCGAGGAGCAGATGAAGAGTCAGGGCGAGGCCAACAGCCGCTTCCTCTCGCTGGACTCGCGCGTGAACACCAGTTACGCCAAGTACATTCCGTCAACGACGCGCCAGCACGCCGAGTGGAAAGACGCCCGCGCGCGGCTGCTGTCGAATCAGACGTCGCTCACGAGCTACTTCTACGGCATTACGTTGTTCTGCCCGGACGACGACGACCTGACGTCGCGTTACACCGAAAAGACGCGCAACGCCTTCGCCGCCCAGGGGCTGCGCTTCGTGCGCGCCGACTTTATGCAGCTGCGCAACCTGCTGGCCACGCTGCCGTTTGCGATGGTGAATAAAAAGCTGCGTGACGACTGCCGCAAGACCGGCGGCATTCAGCGCTCGGAGTCTTTTCACGCGGTAAACCTGATGCCGGTCATCGGCGACAACAAGCTGTGCGCCTCGGGCATTCTTATCCCGAGCTACCGTAACCAGGTTGCCTTTATCGACGTGTTTGACGAGAGCCTGCCGAACACCAACTTCAACTGGTTTATGTCCGGCACCTCGGGCGCGGGCAAGTCGGTACTGGCGAACTCCATTGCGCGATCGGTGCTGGACAAGGGCGGGACGGTGGCGGTGCAGGACATCGGCGACTCCTACAAGGCGGCCTGCAGCAGCCTCGGCGGCACCTACATCAACGGTGATTCCCTGCGCTTCAACCCGTTTGCGAACGTCACGGACATTACGCTCGCCGCCGAGCGCATCCGCGATCAGCTGTGCATTCTGGCGAGCCCTAACGGCCTGCTGGACGAGGTGCACGAGTCCATGATCCTGGAGGCCATCACCGAATCGTGGCCGACCTATGAGCAGGACATGCGTATTGACCACGTCATTGACTACCTGAAGAAGAGGCAGGCCGCCATTAGTCGCGAACACTCCTCACTGATTGGCGGGCGCATTGACGAAATCACGACCCTGCTCGGGAAGTACAGCACAAAGGGGATTTACGGCCGGTTCTTTAACTCATCCGAGCCGACTCTGAAGCCTGACCTGCAGTTCGTGGTCACCGAGCTGGGCGACCTGCGCAAGCAGCAGGACCTGCTGTCGGCGGTGCTGTTCAGCATCATGATCTGGAACGAAAACATGATGTACACCACGCCCCGCAGCATGCGGAAGATGAACATCATCGACGAGGGCTGGAAATTGCTCGGCGGGTCGAGCACCAAGATTAAGGACTTTATCGAGGAGGGCTACCGCACCGCCCGCCGTCACAACGGCTCCTACGGCACGGTGACCCAGGCGATACGCGATAAAAACCTGTCCACGGCGGCGCTCGCGGCCTACGACAACAGCTCGTTCAAGTTCACCTGTATGCAGGACGCCAAATCGTTTACCACCTTCCAGAAGGAGGAGCCGCACGCGTTCAACGAGCTGGAGTGGGAAATGATCAGGAAGTTCCCGCCGGCGAAAAAGGCGCGCTACAGCTCGTTCCTGCTGAGCGTGGGCGAGTTTTCGAGCTTCCACCGCCTCATTCTCGATCCGCTGAGTGACGGGCTGTTCTCCTCTAAAGGCGAGGACTTCACCTACCGCGAGAAGCGCCTGCGCGAGGGGGCGGACATCAAGGACATCCTGTTTGAGATGGCCGACAACGACGCGCACAAGCGCGACATCATCCACATGCTGCGGGAGATGCAACTTTGAATACAAAACACCTTGTAACGGGCTGCGGCCTGTCGGTTGCGCTGAGCGTGGGCGCGTGCGCGGCCGCCTGGTTTCTCTGGCTGAAGCCGCCGGCGCTGGTCACCTTCGACATGAGGGGCACGACCAACGCGCTGATCCGCCAGACCGCAAAGCTTGACCTGAACGACGATCAGCGTAAGGCGCTGCTGACCCGCTTTGACCGCAGCGTCACCACCGCTACGGCGGAATACGCCAGCGAACACGGTGCGGCCATTCTGGTAAGCCCCGCCGTGGTCACCGGCCTGCCGGACGCTACCCCGGAGATTCAGGCGCGCCTCGCTGAGCTGATGAAGGCCAGTAACCCGCCGCAGTAACCCTGTCCGATCACCCCAACCGGGAGCCTCCCGATGACACACGCAACTCCGCTGGCGCGCCTGGCCGCCGGCGCGCTGCTCACCACGCTCAGCCTGCAGGCGGGCGCGGCTGAGCTGGGCACGTACGGCGATACCTGGGACATCCGCGAGCGCAACCTGATCGCGGTCCTGAAAGACAACCTGAAAGCGCACTTTGCCGGACAATCGCAGGCCGACATTGAGCGGGACATGCAGAAAAAGGCCGAGGACGAGGCGATGCGCCCGCCGCCGGTGCCGGGAATAAGCACCGCGCGCGAGACTCACAGCCGCCTGTTTGACCCGTCGTTTACGGTGCAGCGCGACATTGCCGACCAGAACGGCGTGGTGTTCGCGCATAAAGGCCAGGTGGTGAACCCGTTTGACGTCATTCCGGTATTCGACGAGACGCTCTACTTCATCGACGCTGACGACGACCGGCAGATTACCTGGGTGAAGCAGCAGGTGCCGCGCACCACGACCTCCCGCGTCATCCTCGTTAACGGCAACGTGCGCGACAGCGCAGACGCCCTCGGCAGCCGGGTCTACTTCGACCAGACCGGCAGCATCACGAAAAAGTTCGGCATCACGCAGGTGCCCGCAGAAGTGAAGCAGGCGCCCGGACAGAAACTCTTCCTTATTACTGAATTCGGTCTTCCCGACCGCTAACGGAGCCAGACATGAAAAAGCACATCCTCGCCGCCGCCCTGACGCTGAGCCTGACCGGCCACGCGATTGCCGCTGACGACGCGTTCAGCGATGCGCAGAAGGCGCAGATCGGCGAAATCGCAGAGGACTACCTGCGCGCGCACCCGGAAATCCTGATTGAGATGAGCCAGAAGCTGCAGGCGCAGTCGCAGGAAAAACAGATGGCCGCCGCCGCCAGCGCGGCGCTGAAGAATCAGGACGGACTGCTGAACGATCCAACCTCTCCGGTGCTGCACCCGAAAGGTGACGTCGCGGTCATCCAGTTCTTTGACTACCAGTGCATCTTCTGCGCGAAGGTCGCCCCGACCGTGGAGCAGTTCATCAGCCAGAATCCGAACGTGCGCTTCATCTATAAGGAATGGCCAATCTTCGGCAGCCGCTGGCCCGCGTCGGTACAGGCGGCGAAAGTTGGCCTGTCTGTGTACAGGAAAGGCGGCGCAGAGGCATATCACCGCTACCACGCCGCGCTCTACGCGACCGGCCACAACGAAGGGAAGCTGCTGGATGAAGACATCCGCCAGGCGGCGGTGAAGGCGGGCGTGACCACGACGCCGAAAGAAGAGGTCGAGGCGATGGGCGCGGCGCTGGACAAAAACAATCAGCTGGCCCGCAGCCTCGGCATTCAGGGCACGCCCGCCTTCTTCGTGATGCCGGTGACGGGCGCCACCGCTGAGAACGTCAGCGTTATCCCGGGTGCGACAACTCTGCAGGGACTACAGGCTGCAGTGGAAAAAGCGCGCGGCGGCGTGAAGAAAGGAGGCTGATATGGCCTGGCACACGGTTTTACTGGCACTCGCGGTGTGGGTCTGTCAGCCAGCTCAGGCCGCTGACAACGGCAAGACGTCCCTGACCTGCGAGGGCCGCTGGGTTAACCCCATCACCGACGTGTGCTGGGAGTGCCTGTTCCCGATGAGCATTGGCAGCGTGCAGGTTTCGGCCGGATCGCTGCCGGATACCGAAAACCCGTCATCGCCGATTCAGTTCTGCCCGGCGCCACCGCCCGTCTTTGAGCGCCCGGGCATCGCGATCGGCTTCTGGGAGCCGTTTGCCATGACCGACGTGACGCGCTCGCCCGGCTGCATGGTGAACATGGGCGGCTTCAACATCAACATCCCGAACACCGGGACCGGCACCGGCACGAAAACGGCGAACGAGCACCCGGGCACGTTCTATCACGTTCACTGGTACAAGTACCCGCTGATCTCCTGGCTAAACATTATCACTTCCGAAATGTGCATGCAGGGCGGGGAGTACGACATCGGCTACCTCTCGGAGCTGGACCCGACCTGGCAGAACGACAATCTGGCGCTGTTCCTGAACCCCGAGGTGATGCTGTTTGCCAACCCTGTGGCGCAGATGGCCTGCGCGGCGGACGCGGTGGCGGCAGGCGTGAGCAAACCGATTGATGCGCTGTTCTGGTGCGCGGGCTCGCACGGCTCGATGTACCCGTTCACGGGAAACATCGTGAACGAGTCGAGCGGGCTCAACAGCGGGGCGCTGCTCTCCGAGCGCATGGACTTCAAGCTGCACCGCGAGGGACTCATCCTCGATACCGTGCCGCAGAACACCGCCGTCTGCTACGAGTATCCGTCCGCGATCATGCCGAAAAGCCGCTACCGCTATCAGATGGTAAACACCATCCCGGACGTGGCGTCCTGCCATCCCTTCGGGCGCAACGTGATGCTGTGGCAGACCGGCAAGGAAATGCCCACTACCAAAAAGAACTACGGCTATCTCATCTGGAAAAAGCGCAACTGCGTTGTGCTTTAAGCGAGGACACATGAGGAAAACACGCAACACGCTGTGGCTTGCCGCCGGGCTGACGGCGGCACTGACCGCGCAGGCGGAGGACGCGCCGCAGGGCACGCAGGTCGGCAGTACGGAAAACGAGACGGCCTACTTCCTGTCCGCCTCGGTGCCCGAAAAGGAGATGGCCATCCTGATGAAGGCGGCCGAAGCCCGGGACATTCCGGTCTACTTCCGGGGGCTGGTTGGCGACAGCATGGAGCAGACCGCGAAGTACATGATGTACATGGTCAGCACCTACAAAGTGCGCGGGGTGCAGATAGATCCGGTGCGCTTTGACCGCTACGGGGTGACGCAGGTGCCGGCGCTGGTGAAGAAGTGCGGGGACCGCTTCGACATCGTGTACGGCAACGTCGCGCTGAATCAGGCGCTGAGTATGATCGAGACGCGCGGCGACTGCCGCAAAAAGCCCTGACCGACCCGCTGCCCGCTGCGGCGGGCATCTTTAACTCTTCCCGGAAACTCTCATGAAAAAAGCCACCCGCTCCCTGCTGCAGGGGCTGCTGCTGAGCTGTCTGTCAGCCAGCGTCCTGGCGGCGTCGATGGACGCTTCCAACCAGGAAGGCATTAACGCCGGCAAATCTGCTGACGGCACGACCAGCGCCGATCCGAACGGCTACTTCGACAACTACAGCTCAGACGCGCCGCAGCGCGGCTACTACAGTGGCCCGACCCAGACGTCATCGAACATTGACGTGAAGGGGCAGACGGAGCTGAGTGAGTCTGATTTAGGCCAGACCGCGCGCGAATCCTACGTGAATAACCCGGCGGACAAGCTCAGCTACGACTCTGACATGATGAAGTACAGCGACGAAATCCGGGAAAACGCCAACGCCATCACCGGTGTGAACGGCAGCCAGTGCGTGGCGCAGGAGCTGAACAAAACCACCTACACCACGCACAGCTGTGAAATGGCCACCCCGCTTTCACAGTCCTGCACGCGTAAGGCAACCATCGTGACGACCGGATCGTACGAGGAGTATGGCACGCAGCTGGTGCTCAACGCCCGCGACGTTACCGGCAGAAAGCTGGACAACTGGTGGGTGCAGTATGACTTTGTCGTGCCGGAAGACGGCACCATCAGCAGCGGCACCTGGGAGTTCCTTTACCCGAAAGCGCCGGGCTACCACGGAGACCGCCTGGATTACTCCATCCAGGCCTTCGGGCAGACGATTCGAACCAAAATCAACTATTCCGGCACCCTGAGCATTCCGGCTCAGAAGGTCACGCAGGGGCAGGTTATCAGCGTGCTGTTTCGCTATAACACCGACGGCCACTATGAGTCCGGCCGCGACGGCACCATGAATTCTCTCGCGAACGGCACGATGGTTCTGCGCATCACGCTTCCCATGCAGGCGGTACGCGACACGGTCACGGCGGGCATCGAATGGACCAACAGCTGCCCGGCGGACATGGGCGACGCGGTGAAGCTGAGCGAGGTCTGCAGCGACCCGGGCGGCACCCGTTCGGTGACCGTGGGTGGGAAGGCCTACAGTCTCTACAGCGACTGCTGGGGCTACACCACGCAGTGGAACGTGTTCGAAGACGACACCAACACCTGTCAGGGCTATATCGACGATCCGAACTGCAGCGAAGGCACCCGCATCTGCACACAGAAAATCGGCAACCTCTGCGTCTACAGCAAACTGACTTACCAGTGTGCGCACACCGTGAAAAGTACCGGCTACGTCTGCGGCTCGGAGTTTTACTGCTCGGACGGCAGCTGCTCGGCGATGCAGGCGGGCCAGAACCAGAACTTTGAAGCCGCCGTGTCGCAGCTGGCCGCGCTCGCGGCGGCGGGCAAGGACTTCGCGGGCATGGACCCGAACTCAGTGACGGCGTTTACGGGCAAGGCGATGGCCTGCCGCAAAAGCGCGGCAGGCTTCAGCAACTGCTGCAAAAGCGGGGGCTGGGGGCAGAGCGCGGGGCTGGCGCACTGCAACACCGAGGAGAAGGAGATCGGCACCGGCAAGGAGAAAAAGCTGGTCGTGAAGGTCGGTTCGTACTGTTCGAAAAAGGTGCTCGGGGTCTGCCTGCAGCAGAAAGAGGGCTACTGCGTGTTCGACAGCAAGCTTGCCCGCATCGTGCAGGAGCAGGGGCGCCGCGATCAGCTGGGCATCAGCTTCGGCTCCGGTGAAAGCCCGGACTGCAGGGGAATAAAGGTCGCTGAGCTGCAGGGCATTAAGTTCGATCACATCGACTTCAGCGACTTCTATGACGACCTGAACAGCAACATCAAACTGCCCGACCAGGATGCGCTGAACCAGCGCATCACCTCCGACATCCAGAACAGCCTCAAATCAGGAGACTAAGCGTGAGAAAACTCATCGGCCTCGCGCTGCTGCTGGCGGTATCGCCGCTGCACGCGGCAGAGGAAAAAAAGCCCGACGGCTACAACTACGATCCGGCGGTCGGCTGGTACTGGTACAACGAGCCGGTAAAAAAGGACGAGGAAGAACAGCCGGCGCCGCCGCCCGCCGCGCCGCAGGAAACGCCCACGCAGAAGATGAAGCGCCTGCAGGCGTTTCGCGACAACCTGATGAACGAGGCGATACTGCACCCCTCTGCTGAGAACATCCGGCGCTACAAAATCGTGCAGGACTGGATGGTCAATCAGGCCAGCATGTTCGCCTCGCGCTGGGAGAAGGTGCTGCTGGATAACCCGGAGCTGGACTACAGCCTGAAGCACCCGTTCTACAACGGCACCGCCAACATCCAGTACACCGAGCAGCGCCAGAAGCAGCAGGCGGCTATCCGCTACGTGAACCAGCGCTATGGGGTGTTCTTCTTCTATCGCGGTAACGAGCCGCTGGATAACCGGCTCGGCGGGGTGGTGAAGGAGTTCAGCGAGCAGTACGGGCTGACCGTTATCCCCGTTACCGTAGACGGCCGCGCCAGCCCGGACCTTCCGGACACCCGGCAGAACGCCGGTCAGGCGGAGAAGATGAAGATTGAACACTTCCCGGCCATCTACCTGGTGGAGCCGCGCACGAAGAAATACCAGCCGCTGGCGTACGGGTTCATCACCCAGGACGACCTGGCGCGCCGCATGCTCAACATCGTTACCGACTTCCAGCCCGAGGATTAACCCATGATTGCAAAACTTTTTGCCGTACTGCTGATGCTCACGCCGGTGCTGGCTACGGCCAGCACCATTGACGACATTGCCCGCCTGGAGCAGGCGAAAGCGGGCGCAGATGCGGACGCGCAGCCGGCAAGCCAGCCACAGAAAGAGGCGTCAGCAGCAGACGCGACAGCCGCACAGCCGCAGACGTCGGCGGCAAAGCCGGTCTGGTATCACCTGAGCGACGGTCGCCGCGTGGACGTGGGCCACTGGCAGATCGTGCACTTTGTCCGCTCCGACTGCCCGTACTGCCACCGCTTTAACCCGACACTCAAGTCGGTGTCCGAGCAGACCGGCATTGGCGTATTCGTTTACAGCTTTGACGGCAAGGGCGACGCGGTGTTTCCGAAGGTCATGCCGGTGAACGACGGCATCCTGAAGGACTTCTTCGCGGAGCTGCCGCAGGCAACGCCCACCGACTTCATTATCAACACGCAGTCGCTGGTGACCATCCCGCTGTCGCAGGGGGAAATGAGTGAGGAGGCGCTGAAGCAGCGCCTGGATGAGTCGTTTGCGCTGGCCGTGCGCCTGGGGGTGCTGTGATGAATAAATTTGCGTTAAGTGCCGGTATCGCGGCCGGGCTGCTGTTTTCCGCTGCCGCGAGCGCGGACGTGCAGAACGACATCAACAAGTTCTTTAACGATATGGGAGGCGGTGGCGGTAACTACACGCAGGCAGCCGCCTGGCAGGGGCAGTCGGCGGGCTACCTGACCGGCGGCAACCTGTTTATCCGCACGCCGGTGCGCAACATCCAGCTGATTTCGGTGACGCTCCCGGACATCAAGTCGGGCTGCGGCGGCATCGACGCCTATCTCGGCTCGTTCAGCTTCATTAACAGCGACAGCATCAAAATCATGGGCAAGCAGATCCTGAGTAACGCCGCCGGCTACGCCTTTGACCTCGGGCTCGAAACCATCTGCCCGCAGTGTAAGGCGGTCAAGGACTACCTGCAGAAGCTCGCGGCAGACACCAACAACATGAACATCTCCACCTGTCAGGCCGCGCAGTCGATCGTCGGCGGTCTGTGGCCAAAGACCCAGGCGGCCAGCTCGCAGATTTGCCAGGACCTCGGCACCAAGCACGACGTGTTCTCCGACTGGGCAGCATCCCGGCAGGGCTGCGGCGTGGGCGGGGAGACGAACAGCGTGTTCGACAAGGCGACTGACGAAGAGAAAAAGCGCATCCCCCGCAACCGCAACCTGACGTGGGACACGTTCACGAAGCTCAACCAGTTCTTCAGTAACGATCGCGCGCTGAAGGAGTTCATTATGTCGATGGTCGGCACGGTGATTTATGACGCGAACGGCAACCCGAC
>Ga0157364_1006135_pt1 | contig 12317 bp, 14 predicted proteins | sample AttsexASBM2_FD_111476 | JGI IMG/M metagenome (GOLD analysis project Ga0157364, IMG submission 111476) | Fungus gardens microbial communities from leaf cutter ant in Ribeirão Preto, State of São Paulo, Brazil - Atta sexdens ASBM2 | ecosystem: Host-associated > Fungi > Mycelium > Unclassified ...
ATAAATGAGTATGTACAGTACATTATTATTATTAGAACTTCTTTTTCAGTATTTAAGGACAATAGTTATTATATACAATCTCTTAGTCTGATAATTAACTTAGATTAAGTACTATACTCATTCTGTCTCTTATCTAACTCTTTTCTTCTAAATTATGGCTATATAACAAAGTTAAGCTAAATACAATATTTTTTGTTAAAGCTGAAATCATTATTTGTGTAATATGTCACTTCCACCTTATGTTCCCTCTAAAATCTTGTGTTATAAACTCAAGCCCTTAGAGTAGGTCAAGAATAAGAACTTTGTATTAGGTTAATATAAGAAAACTTAATAGAGAACTCTGTATAGAACTATCTATCTTATATACTAAAACCTAATAGTCTATGTTCTACTACTTTAGCCTACTCTAAATAACCATGTATTTTCCTTAAGGTCAACATGTATGTAATATATTATATAATGTTATTCTTTTTAGATCATTTTACTATTTTCCATATACCACATGATCATGTAATAGTGTGACTATGATAGCATTGTAGTGTGACATTTTGTGACAGTGACTTGTAATATTATATTAAACCTAATCTTAAGTTTTAAACTAGAAAATAAATTGAAAAATAAAATAAAAATAAATTGAAGTCTACTTTTCATAACTCTAACATTTTGCTAAGTTTCCTAATACCTAATCCATCTTCTATATTACATCTGTAGATATTCTAATAAGTACAAATCACTTCTAACAATTAGAGTATATCTAGAACAAAATATTACTTTATTCTATATCCAAGAATTTGCTATAAATTCTTGAATTGCAAGATAACCTAAAAATAGAACACAATAATAGTATCAATAGTTAGTAGATATACACAGAGCTTTAGCTCTAAACTTTCAAGTTAGTTAACAAGTATTCATCAAAATACAGTTTTTCCATCTTATATAATTCTTAAAAAAGCTAATAGAAAAATACTTGGAATTCTTTGAGATCATTGGCTAAGCCAATACTCACTTATTCATGACCCATTCTCCAAGATTAATACATATAGTCTAGTTAGTATTTTATATATCTATGTTACAATCAATGCCTTGAAGATGTATCATAGAGATGGGTTCAGGGTATAATGATACAATCAGCTGCACTGAAGTAGTCTCAGTCAGCACCTTATATAGTAGGTACTCTAGCATTACTTCATCCTCAATGTTTCCTCATGTTGTATAACTCATTAACTTCATAGACTATGTGTTATTTCCTCATGAACTACTAGTATATATAACATAGATACTTTCCTGTATCCTTATGCTTTACTACTTCTATAAACTCTTAACTCCTCCTTCAGTCTTTTGCCTAAGTATAACCTGAACTCTAGCTTAAAGTCGTAACATTTGGTGAAGCATCAACAAGCTTACCTTGCAAGAGAGGTATAGTGAATAGTATCCATGGATGAAACTAGACAGAGTTACCTATCGGGAACAAAAAACGCATAGTAGAAGTTATAAAGAAGAACTAAGATGAGTTCTAGAAGAACAGATAATATAAAGGCATTATCAGAAAAACTAGGATCCTTGCAGATCACAGAAGAAGCCTTGAGCAACAATGAACAAACAGATACAAAGATGTCAGGAACACCAGTACCAGCAGCAATCAGCAAGAACATACAGGCAGGAATGCTAAAAAACATGGTACTAGACCCAGGATAGTTTGATGGTAACCGAACAAAATTCAAAGACTGGTGGATAGGTATTAGATTATTTCTCAAGAGCAATAGGGTCATAGAGACTGACGACAGGATCATAGCAATTCTAGCTTGCCTCAGAAGAGGTGTAGTGGGCATATATGCACAGAAAAAGCTCAATAAGCTAGATAAAGAACTCAGAACCCAGGATTGGGAAGAATTCATTCAAGAAATCAAGATGATATTCAGTGATAAAACAAAAGCAGTAGATGCTAAATGGAAGATTGAGATGTTTAAGTAAGGAAAGAAGAATATGGCAGACTTTATGATAGAGTTTGAAGCATTGGCCATGAAAGCTGACATAGATGAGCTACATGCTATCTTTCTGTTGAAGAAGAACATATGATATAATATTATCAAAATGATACTGGGGTATCTACCAATAGCAATGCTAGAGATACTCAAGAAGTGGAAGGTGGCTATAATGTCAATAGGACAAGAGTATGAGTCCACAGAAGAACAGTACAATTACAAGACAAGCATTGGAACAACTTACAGAGGGCGAGATCAGCCCATGGACATTAGGAAGTCCAACAACAACTTTAAAGATGGAAAGCCCAAGTGTTTCAATTGTAACAAATACAGACACATGGCTAAAGAATGCTGATTGAAGAGGAAAGAATGGGAAATCAAGAAGTGTTTCAAATGTGAACAAGAAGGACATATCACAAAAGACTGTAAAGTAACTTAGTTAATGAAGAAATGACAAGTCCAAGAAAGATCAGATAATGAAGACAAGAAGAAAGAGCAGGGTTTTGGTGATGATCTCAAGTAGGTATGGTACAAAAAATCTCCCATGTAAATTTCCAGAATAAATATATTATTCTGAATCACTGAAACAGTAAAGGAAAGCAGGAATTAAACATATAAGCAGATGTAAAGACAAAGAATAAAAAGAAATTAAAAGTCAAGGCACTGGTGGACTCTGGATGCACACATTTAGAGATTGACAAACAACTGGTCAAAGACAAGAGAATCCAGACAAAACCAATAAACTTCTCATTCAAAGTTTTTAACACAGATAGAACAAAGAATGGAGAGGTGACCAGGATAGCACCTCTAGAAATCAAAATCAATGGCCATAAAGAACAGTTGGAAGTAGCTGTAATAAACTTAAATGGGATGGACATGTTTTTGGGTCATGACTGGCTAGTCAAACACAACCCAGAAGTTAATTAGAAGAATGGTACCATCAGGTTTACAAGATGTCCAGGAAGTTATACAATGAAACATAAAGACATTAGGTTCAAAACCCAAAGGACAAAGACTATGGAAACTATAGAAACTAAGGAACAGAACAATGGTAAAATCAGCAAAGAACTGGACAGAACAAATCCAGAAGACTTACCAGAGTATATTTGACCTTTCATGTACTTATTCAACAAGAAAAAGTTTAAAAAGCTACTGGAAAGATGTGAATAGGACCACAAAATCAATCTTATAGAAGAAGCCCCAAAGAAACTGAATGCAAAAGCTTACATGATGACACTGAAAGAAGAAGAAGCCTTGAATCAATGGTTGGATGAGCAACTCAAGGCAGAATTAATAGTGGAATTGAAATCACAATATGTGACATCCTGTTTCTACATCCCAAAGAAAGATGGTTCATTACAATTGGTCTAGGATTACAGAAAGCTCAACTAGGTCATGATAAAGGATAAAACACCATTGTTTCTGATCAGAGAGATGATAGATAAACTCAAAGAGGCGAGATATTTCAACAAGTTGGACCTTATCTAGGAATACAATAATATATGAATCAAGGAAGGAGATGAATGGAAGACCGCATTCCTGACAAACAAAGGGTTATTTGGACCACAGGTCATATACTTTGAACTATGCAATTCACCAGGAACATTCCAAAGGATGATAAATAGTATTTTCCAGGAGTTACTCCATGAAGAAATGCTAGCAAACTATATGGTGTTATACCAGCAAAGACTATAGAAGAATTGGAGGAAAGGGTAATCAGGTTCTTGAAAATAGCAGAGAAACACAATCTGTATTTTAAACAATCAAAATATGACTTCAATATGGAAGAAATCCCTATTCTAGGAGTTATAGTGGGAAAGAAACAAGTTAAAATGGAGTAGGAAAAGATCAAGGCAGTAAAAAAATAGAAGATGCCAATGAAGGTCAAGGACATGAAGAGTTTCCTCAGATTCACAAACTTCTATCAATGCTTTATCCAGAACTTCAGCTACACAGCAAGACTGTTAAACAACAACCAGCAGAAAGGAATTATGAAATCTACAACAAGGAGCTACTAGCAATAGTAGAGGCCCTGACCAAGTGGAGACAATACCTGTTGGACACTATGAAGCCTTTTGAAGTTTGGACAGATCACAAAAACTTAAAGTATTTCTGAGAGCCTCATAAGTTAAATGGACAACAAGCTCGATAGTACTTGAAGTTACAAGATTATGACTTTATGTTGAAGCATATACTGGGAAAGACAAACATAAAGGTGGACATCCTTTCAAGAAAGGATCAAGTGAATATGAAAGAAGACAACAAAGATATCCAATTACTAAAGGAACAATTATGGATAAGGAGAATGACAGCAGAAATTACGATGCTAGGAAGGAAGATGATAGCAGATGAGTTAGATATAATCAAGAAGATCAAAAGAAACAATATCAGAGAACAAGAGGTGGTCCAAGTGTTAAAAAAGGAAAACAGATTAACATGGGAAGAAGATGAAATTGTATATATAGAAAGAAGAATATACGTTCCAAACAACAACAAGATTAGGGAGAAAATTCTGACAGAAAACCACAACTCAGTGGATGTGGGACATCCAGGACAACAGAGGATGCTAAAATTGATCAAACAAAACTACTGGTGGCCAGGATTAAAAGAGTACATCAAGAAATATATACAAGGATATTTCAAGTGCCAGCAAAATAAAGTTTAGCATTAGAAGAAGACAGAAGAGCTACATCCACTAGAGATTTCCTAAGAACCATAGCAAGAGATTAGTATTAACATCATTGGACCTTTGCCTAGGCCAAATGGAATGAACATCATAGTAGTCATCATAGACCAATTCACAAAGATGATTCAATTAAGGGTAACAACTACAAGTATATTATCAGAAGAGATTGCAAAAATCTACAGAGACAATATCTGGAAATTACATAGAATACCTAGAAAGATTTTCAGTGATTGAGAACCACAATTTGCATCAAGGTTTATAGAGGAATTTACAAAGGCACTGGGAACAAAAAGGCAACTATTAATGGCATATCTGTTATGAACTAAAGCTCAAAGAGTTAAGCAATAGAACAACTCTTGTATTGAGTAACACAAGAGAACTCAATAGAGATCCCTTTACAAAGTAGTCTACCTTATATACTACTACCCATGGTCTGTGCTCACTACTGTGCACCCTACCCTAAATAACCATGTGTAGAACATGAGGTCAACATATAGTATCCATGTTGTATGATATCACTTTATTCTAGAACCTTCTACTCCATTCTCCCTAATCTCGTGATCAGTCTTGTGACTGTCACATCAAGTTGTGACTGATGTGACAGTGTGGCCAATCAACCCTAACCCTAGTTGTTCTAAAAATAGAAAATGGAAAAATAAATTGAAAATAAAATAAAAATGGAAAGAAAAATAAAGTAAGTCAAATCCACTTTCTTCGATCTTGACAATACCATTCTCAAACAGATGGTCAAACAAAAAGGATAAACCAGGAGATAGGAACATTCCTATGATATTATGTAAATTACCAACAAGATAATTGGATAGACTGGCTAGCTACAACGGAATTCTAGTACAATAACAAAAAACATGCAGCAATAGGAAAGACACTATTCGAGCTAAACTTTGGAAGACATCTATGGAAAGGTGATCTTGTGGTACAGATGGAGATTCCAAGAGTAGAAGAACTCCTTGCAGGAATACAAAAGAGTTGGGAACAGGTGGCAATGGCAATGGAGGAAGCTCAGAAGAGTATGAAAAGACAATTTGACAAGAAAAGATAGAATCCTCAAGGACTAAAGGTTGGAGACAATATGTAGCTCGAAAACAAGAATATCCAATTGAATCAACTCTCAAAGAAGTTGGATAATAAAAGATATGGGCTTTTTAGGATTTCAAAGAACATTAGCTTGAGAGCATTTCAACTGGAACTTCTGGAAAGATGGGCAATTCACAACATATTCAACGAGGACCTGCTAACACGATATGTAGAGCCAAAGTTCAAGGAACAGCATGAGGAACCAACACCACTGCCAATGATTATTAATAAAGAAGAGGAATACAAAGTGGAAGAAGTTAGAAAGCACAGGAAATGTGGGAGAGGGATGCAATACTTGGTGCATTGGAAGGGCTACAGAGATAAACATAACCAATGGATAGCAGAAACAGGGTTGCCTCATACAAGGGAGGCAATTGAAGACTATTAGGCAAGGTATTCAAGTCAAAACCTATAAAGAGAGAGAGTAAAATCCCATTTTAACAGTTTAAAGCATTTACTCAAACCTTCAAAGCAAATTGTTGTAATTCAAAGCTCAAGGGTTTAAGCGATGAACTAACTCTTGTATTGAGTAACACAAGAGAACTCGATAGAGTTCCTACTACAGAGTAGTCTACCTTATATACTATTACCCATGGTCTGTGCTAACTACTGTGCACCCTACTCTAAATGACCATGAGTATAACATGAGGCCAGCATATGTGGTTCATGCTGTATGACGTCACTTTGTTCCAGAACCTTCTACTTCATTCTCCCAAGTCCCATGATCAGTCTTGTGACTATGCCATCAATTTGTGACTGATGTGACAGTGTGACTGATAACCCCTAACCCAAGTTGTTCTAAAAATAGAAAAACAAAACAAAATAAGATAAAATGAAAAGTGGAAATAAAAGTCAAGTCTATCGTCAACGATCTTGACATTACCTCCCTTTTAAGGTTTCTCCTCTGGAGAAACTCTCCAATCTCTTCTTCTTATCTTTTCATTCTCCTCCTCCATTTTTTCTTCCACTCTTCTCAAATGCTCGCTTTCGTCAATCTGTCTATCCCCCTTCTACCTCTTCCAATTTTTTTCCAATTTATTTAAATATTCCTCCTCAAACCTTCGATCATCCCACCCATACAGCACCTTTGCCATATACTTCCCTGGCAACTCCATCCTTTTGTATTCTTCTACTTCCCCCTCCTGTCTTCTAACTTCTATTCCTCCCTGCTCAAACTCTTCAATCAACTCTTCCACATTCTTCAAGTTCTCTCTCCTTTCCCAAGTGTCTTCTTCCGCTGTAAATCCCTTCCACCATATTAAATACTTCTCTACTCCCCTCATCTTTTTTTTGTTTAATATTTTTTCTACTTCCCACTCCTCAACTCCCTCCACTTCTATCAGTTTTCCTTTTTCTTTCTTCTGTCCCTTCACCTGTTCCTTATATCTTATTATCTGGCTAACATTTACTACCAGATGGATCCTCATCAAACTTGGCAATCGTAATTTTACCGCATTTGACGACACTACTTCTTCTATCGCATAGGGCTCCACATATCTCTCTGTCAACTTCTTCGTTGGTCTTTCTTTGAACACTAGATCCTTAGTGCTCAGTAGTACCCTATCTTCCTTTTTCCACACTTCTGTCTCTCTCCTTCCCCTATCTGCATATCTTTTCATCTCTTCTTGTGTCTTCTTCAATGCTGCCTCCACTTCTTCTTGTACTTTCCTCATTCTTTCCACAAATTCTGTCGCACTTTCTACTTTTCCTTTTCCCCTAATATCCCCTCCCATCCTCAATTCTTTCCCATAATTTGCCATAAATGGTGAAACCTTTGTCGCTGTATGTACTTTATTGTTTATGGCAAATTCTGCTACCGCTAATCACTCTGGCCAATCCTTCTGTCTGTGTTCGATAAAGAACCGGAGATACTGCTCCAGTTCTTGGTTCATCCTCTCCATTTGTCCATCCATTTGGGGATGGAATGCAGTTGACAATTTCGTCTTTATTCCCAACATCCTATTTAATTTCTTTGTCAATTCTGCTGCAAACTGAGGTCCTCTGTCCGATACCACACTCTCCGGCAACCCATGCAGCTTCCACACATTATCCTGAAAAAGTCTCGCCAACTCCTCTGCTGATGTTCTCTTTATAGTTGCCACAAAATGGGTCATCTTTGACAACCTATCGCACACTACCAATATTGCATCCTTCCCTGCCACTACTGGCAACTTTGTTATGAAATCTACTGTTAAGTGTGACCACATCTTCTGTGGTACTTCACTTAACTTCAGTTTTCCTGCTGGTTCCTCTGTTCTGTTCTTCATCCTCTGACATAAATCACATCCTTCTACATACCTCCTCACATCCTTAGTTACCCCCGGCCACCAATAGTTTCTCGTCACTAGTTCCACTGTCTTCCATCTTCCTCCATGCCCTGCTGACGGCATATCATGGTGCAACCAGATTACTTCCACTCTCAATTCCTCATCTTTCGGCACATATACTTTTCCTTCCTTCAACACTATGTCTCCTTTGATCTTCCATTCATTTTCTCTCAGTTCCTTAACCCCTGCCTTCTTCATCTCCTCTACTACTCTAACTACATTCTCATCCTTACTTCTTGCTTTTTTTATTTTTTCTACTATTTCTACTTCAGGTCCTTCTACTACTACTTCATACATATTACGAATCCAGTTGTCCTTAATAAATACTTGATTATCATTATCCTTATCTACACCTACTTTCCAGTCCGCTCTTCTGCTAAGTCTGTCTGCCTTTCCCATCTTAGTACCCGGCACATGCTTTAGTATAAAATCAAATCTAGACAAGTATAAAGCCCATCTTGCCTATCTTCAGTTCAACTTTTGTGCCTTCATAAAGTACTCTAAATTTTTATGATCTGTCCAGATCTCAAATTTAGACTGTGCTCCTTCCAACAAGTGCCTCCATGCCTCCAACCCTCTGATGATAGCCAACATTTCCTTGTCGTGAATTTCGTAATTTCGTTCAGTTTCATTCAACAACTTGGAAAGGAAAGCCACTGGCCTCCACAATCCATCCCCACACTCCATCAACAATACACCTCCCGTTGTATAATCTGATGCATCTACTTCCATCCTTATTTTTTTATCTATATCAGGAGTGGCAAGTACTGGCTCCTTAGTGAACCTCTCCTTCAACTCTCTGAACACCTTTTCTTGCTTCTCTGTCCAATCCCACTTCTTGTCTTTCTTTACCAAGTCATGTAGCGGCCTCGCTATTGATGCAAAGTTCTCAATGAATCAACGATAATAATTCACCAATCCTAAGAACTTTTGTATATCTTTGACACACTTTGGTGTCAGCCACTCCAATACTCCTTTCACCTTCTCTTTCTCCATCTTTATCCCCTCTGGTCCTATTATCACTCCTAAAAACTCTACCTCCTTCACCTTCCATTTGCACTTCTCTGGCTTCACATATAAGTCATTCTCTTCCAACCTCTTCACTACTTCTGCTACCAACTTGTTATGTCCCTCCTCTGTTTCCGTCCCCACTATCATATCATTAATAAATACCGCTACTTTTCCTGTATTGATCAGGTCCCTCAGCAATTCATTCATCATGGCTTGAAATGTCGCTGGAGAATTTGTCAACCCAAAAAACATAACGGTCAGTTCAAATGACCCTTCTGGCATTGTGAACGCAGCCTTCCACTCATCTCCCTCCTTTATCCTCACATTATTATATCCCCACCTCAGATCCATCTTTGTGAACACCTTCTTTGTTCCAATATTTTCCAAGACATCCGAAATCAAAGAGAGTGGATAATTATTTTTTATCGTCCACTCATTAAGATAACGGTAATCCTGCACCATCCTCTTCTTCCCATCCTTTTTTCCTACAAAGAACACCAGCGCCGTTTGTGGTGATTTTGACGGCCGAATGTAATCTTTCCTCAGCTGTTCCTTCACAAACTCTCTCACCTCTTCTCTCTCCTCCCTTGACAATAGATACACCTTCCCCTTCCTTGGCACAAATCCTTCTTTCACATCTATTGTGTGATCCCACAACTTTCTTGTAGGCATTCTCTCTGACTGCTTCTTCCCAAATACCTTTATCCACTCATGAAATCTCTTTGGTACCAACTTCTTTGCTTCCGTCTCTGACTTTGCCGCCTCTTCTTCCTCATTCCATATTTCCCATTCCTCCGCTATCTTCCTTACTTCCATGGTTTTCCCCTTCTTCTGTTTCTTCTTCTTCTCCTTTTCTTCTTTCTTCTTTTCTACTTTCTCTTTTGCTTCCTCTTCTTTCTGTTTCTCCCATTCTGACTTCCCTTGCACAGGTCTCCACTGCTTTCCACACTCCTCCAGGCACCTCGTCATCTTGACTTCTCCTGTTCTCCAATCAATTTCAGGATTGTAGCGTGCTAACCATGGTATCCACAAAATTACCGACCACTTCTGTCCTCCTATTACATCTATTTCTGTCCTCTCCACATGCCCCTTATAATAGATATTGACCTCCACAGTATTTTCTATTGGTCCTTCCTTATTAAAGGACCCATCCATGTTTCTTACTTGCATCGGCCTTTCTAACCTTTTTAGTTTAAAGCCCTGTTTCTTGGCAAACTCAGAGCTCATCACCAACCCTGTTGCTCCACTATCTAATAAAGCCTCTACTGTAATTCTCTCCTGCGTATCCAACCTCTCTAATCCAATTTTCACCGTTACCTCCCTCAAGGGTTTTCTCTCCATTCTTCTTACTTTCTCCTCTGATACCGGTGCATCAGCATTTATTAATGTAGCTAATACACTGTATTTATTTTGAGAACCTAGTTGAGGAGTTCTAGGTTCTCCCCCTCTTTTAAATTGTTCCCAATGTTCGTAATCTCCTCAATACTTCCCCCCTGTACTCTACCCTCCTATTCTCCCCCACTCTTCCTCTCATACCCCAATTCCTACAATGGCGGGCCATGTGCCCAAATCCTCCGCAAGCAAAACAATTCCTCCCCCTGTCTACCTCCATTGCGAAAGGATCCCGTCTAGGAGGAATCCCCGTACCCTGCCCCTGTCCCCTCACAACTACTGTATTCATCCTTTCTATTCCTTCCATCGGAGCAGGCCCTATTGTCACCTGCTGAGACAGTGGTTGCCTCCTCTGCCACATTAAAGGTCGTGGCAGGTTTTGTCTTTACTCCTATTTAGGAGCTCCCCCCATTGTCTCTTTCTTTCCTCTCAGCCTTTCTTCCTCTCTCCTACTTTCTCTCCAATTTCTATTGAGGGCTGTTGCCCTCCTATACCATTGTTCGATGGAGGCCAGCGGGTTTTCTGCCTCCATCAACTTCCTCTGAATTCCACCATTCATTTCCCTCTTGAACTCCTCCACTAGTGGTCTGCCCTCATATCCACTTCCTCTTGCTGCCCTCTTGAACTCCTGCACAAACTCCTCTATCGTCTTTCCTCCTTGCTCCAACTTTCTCAGTTCTGCCACCTTTACCAACTCCTCTTCTCCTCCACCAAATTCCTTCCTTAAGCTTGTCAAAAATTCCTCCACATTCTCATACTCGACTTCCCCCAATTCTAATTCTTCTATCACGTTTTCCTTCCAAACATCTGCTGACCCTCCTTGTACATATGACAAGACCCATTGCACTTGCTCTTCTACTGTATTTCCCTTCATCTTTATCCTTACAAATAGTCTGCATGCCGTGATAAAGCTCCCAACTTTCCCTGCTTCTCCATTGAAGATGGCTGGCTTTGCCACCTCCATGTGAGATCCTGCATTGGACCCCATTGCTGTACCTCCTTCTCCTCCCTGTGCCACCAGCAGGGCCTATATTTGCACCTGCATAGCAGCCAACTGTTCTTGCTGCTGTCGGATGATTTCGTGAAGATTGATTTGACTCATATTGGGGTATGGGGGTGGTGAGTCAATTGGTGAAGGTGATGATGATGGTGGTGGTGGTGATGGTGGGGACAATGTGTAAAGTGGTAAAACTGAGCCTGCGCTGGTCTCGGTGTCGGACTCATATTCCGAAGACAAAGAAATCTCTGTATGTGATAGCGGGCCCTCTTCAAGTCCCACCTACACAATTACCGACTACTTGTCTACTAGCTACTGCTCTAAAGGAAATGTAAACGATTTTGTCCTAAGAAGGACGTTCTACTCTAAGTGATGTTTTAAGAACGACTGCTGTTCTTCTGCATAGACACACCACAAGTGGGTATGTAGCACAAGGCTGATATATGAAGAAAGGTAACTAGCACATCCACAAAAGATGATATGCCTGAAAAGCACCAGTGGGCTTTAATGCTAACAGACGGTTGAGCTTCCCCTGCTCAACTAGTACACCCCTTATGCCTAGGGTCTGGCAGTGCTCTTCTTGACTAAAGGTCAGTGTTGACCTTCGGTCAAGGATGAAAAGAGTAAGAGAAAGAGATTTGTGAGGACTAGCGTTAAGTGGTCACAGATATGGAATCGAGTTCTAATGTTGTGATTCAAAGCTCAAGGGTTTAAGCGATGAACTAACTCTTGTATTGAGTAACACAAGAGAACTCGATAGAGTTCCTACTACAAAGTAGTCTACCTTATATACTATTACCCATGGTCTGTGCTAGCTACTGTGCACC
>Ga0157364_1006136_pt1 | contig 12316 bp, 11 predicted proteins | sample AttsexASBM2_FD_111476 | JGI IMG/M metagenome (GOLD analysis project Ga0157364, IMG submission 111476) | Fungus gardens microbial communities from leaf cutter ant in Ribeirão Preto, State of São Paulo, Brazil - Atta sexdens ASBM2 | ecosystem: Host-associated > Fungi > Mycelium > Unclassified ...
AAATATTTTTATATTTATTTTTTCTTCTCTATCTATTTTATTTATATATATATATATATATATATATATATATATATATATATATATATTGTATATATCAATATAAGCTAAATATAGATTATAATTACATGTATTATATGTATATTATATATTACGTTAACGCAATTTTTTTGCTATAGCTAGTTGCTAAAGTCTAGATAGAGTACTTTTGTAGTACTTTTGAATAACGTTTGATATTGGTGCGTGCGTGCATGCGTGTGTGGGCGTATGTAGGCGTGTGTGGACGTGTGTGGACGTATGTGGGCGTGTGTGAGCGTGTGTGGGCGCATGTGTGCACATATACAATACTGTCAGCATATATTGAGTTGTTCGGAAAGTTTCAAATTTTGTCAACCCAAAATTTTATGTACAGGATGAGTCACCAAAATCCGGACAAATCGAACAATGTCTTTAAACAAAATGTTGCACGTGCCTAAAATTTGCGAAAATTGTTTGCTATCTACCGTAAAAATTTAAAGTTTTTGCTACAAAATTATTCATTTTTTAAATATTTCTACAATTTTTTTACTTTAAATTAAATAAAAAGGAGTATTCTGACTTTGATTGCTCATAACTCCGACAAAAATCATTATATCACAATTAAAAAACCAAATTTCTAAAGCTGAAACTTGTTTTATCAAGTGATATAAATGTCAATTTTTAAAAAAATAGAATATATATGTATTTGAGCTAAAAATATATTATTTTCCTTCTATAACTATTGCGCATGATTACAATGAAAGTATAATCATATTTTTAACTCAAATTTATATATATTCTATTTTTTAATAAAATTGACAATTATGCCACTTGATAGAGCAAAGTTTTAGCTTTAAAAATTTGTATTTTTAATTGCGATGATTTATAACGCAGTTACGAAACAGAATGTTCCTTTTTACTTTACCCACAAGTAATTCAGTAATAAAAAATCGTAGTGTTACGTCAGGAACTGTAATGAATTTAAATATTTTCGCGTTTATGAATATGAATTAGAATGCATCGGTTCTCATTACTATCCCATCGCTGTCAACGCGGAGTGAAGGGGGGGGGAGAGAGAGAGAAAGAGAGAGACAGAGAGAGAGAGACAGACAGAGAGAGAGAGAGACAGAGAGAGGCGGTCCGGCGCGGCGCACATAGGATTGAAAGAATGGCGGAGTGGTTATTGGAGTAGGGGAGATATGATCAGAGCGGGAACGAGTCTCAGGGCAAGCAGCAAACCATTAGCGCCGGCGTATCGCATGCTACAGGAGTCCTTTATGATAATTGATCTATTGTAATTGACTTCGAATTTTAAATTAATAGTTATTGTCCTTCTGAAATGAAATTCGGCATAGTTCTTTATCAATATGAGACATTGTGAATTATTTGATTGAGCAATTTATGAATTATTTGTTGAATTTGCCATTAGCGTTAATGCTTCAGCGAATAATTGTAATCGTAACAAAATTGATTAGTGTTCATTTAACAAAGAAATTAACGATGGATCCGAGCAATTCAAATCGTTTCATCATTTCAGGAGGAATGGATTGAATGAAAGTATAACGTCATTAAAATTTGAATTACTGAACTGGCTGACATACTGGTTATATTGAAATTGATCGCGGTTCCCTTGGTTGATCATTCTACCGAAAATGTTTTTGTTTAAATTATCGACACGATTGGTTGAATAATAGCATTAGAAAAACAGAATTATAAATTAATTGTAGAAAAAACAGATAGTAGTGAAGGGAAGAATTGAACAGCTCCTATGAGTGCGGTCAATTTCGAAAATGGACGGAGGGCAGTTCCTATGAGCGCGATCAGTTCAGGAGAAGAAGGTAAACAACTCTTACGCGGTTACTCTAGAAGAAGGGGAAGGGATGAGCACCTTCTACAAGCGCGATCAGTCCGAGAGGTATAGGAAAGAGGAAGTTTGAAAGAAATTAACACATACGTATTTTCTTCTTTTCTTTGTATATATTGCGAATACTGAGAGATATTACACCAGCGTTTCGGTCTAATTCATCAAAATGATGGGATCAAGAATGACCAACGGACTGTACAAATTGCACGCCGGGCTTGATTTTTGCCTTTATATAGGCGCTAGTCGACTCGCGAGTTGAGAGGAAGGGGGAGCTCGAATTTTCCAGAATTGGTAATACGTGCCGAATTTGGAAAATGATTTTTCTATGGAAATATTAGTCACATCGGGTTGAAATTCGACACGTTACCACGAATTCAATTTAGAATTGAAGGATCAAATTAATAGTTTCGAAAATTGATGGTATTGTAAAGTAATTAACAAATTAAATTTTGGATCTTTCTTCGTGGTTTGCACTGCTTCTTCCCCGACTCTAAATTGGTCGGCGCTCGCTAACGCTGATAAATTCGCATTTACTTATCTGTTTCAGACTAATTAAAGTCACGATGGCCAAAAGATAATAAATCAAATAAAAATGTATTAAATATAACGTGAGATTTCAAAATTAATAATATTTTTGGCCAGAGCAGCTGAAATCCCACTAAAAATTCGGAGCGATGAGCGACATGCGCATCGCGGCCTGTGTTTGGTACGCGATAGCTTATTCTTAAACTGAGAGATTATAGGCATCGAAGGGTTTCGATCGGATCAATTTTTCTTAAATCTCGTTTAGGATAATAAAGACATGATATTCCTAACATATGGGAATGATTTCTTAGCTCCGCGTGGAGTTATCCTGCCTGAAATTTCATTGCAATACATGGGCTCACGGCATGCCTCACGGGTGCTTCGATTGACTCACGTAACGCGGTATGATAGAGTCATACTACACCGAATAAGTTTCTCGCTAAGAATATCCGCAAATAATACAAATACTTTAGATAACTGAGATTAAATAACGAAAAATAATTCAGCGCGAAACGAAAAGACAAAAAGAAGATAAAATTATATTTCTACGGAAGAATGTAACACTCTCTCCCCTCCCTCTCCCCTTCTTAAGAATAGAGTTGCGCTTTGAAGTTGATGCGATGATGGCGAATTCAATGAGCCCAGAGGATTTGGGTGCAGTAATGATGTGAGCCTGTCAAATTGATCTTCCAGGTGACGTAGGAATTTATGGTGTCCAATTCCACGGTCAGATTGCAGGATGGTTTAAGCATGCTTGATGAAGGTCGCGATAACGATGAAGTCTTATTCAATGGAAGTCAGTTTAGTGCTCAGATCTTGGCATGGCATAAGTAATTCATCATCGTCCGATTAGAATGGTTTCGGATCGGATAGAGGTGGCCTTAGTGTTTGTGCTTCCCTCCAATATATCTCAGAGGTTTTAATTCCCATCAAAACGACAATGATTAACGTTTTATCCTCCACAGATCTTAAGCCAAACTTTTCGATATGAGAGTGTGTTAGGGTGTTAAGTTGTACTCGGAAATATATTTCTTCGTAATTTCTTTACGAGATTCGGCAAGTATGAGGGCGGGATATTATGTCCCCATAATATCTCGTTCGGATCTAATGTTATCGGTGGAGCACTTTTACCAGTTTCGGCCCGTAAGTGTACCAAATATTACTGACTTGGTACATCGTAAAAATAGCGGAGTCGTAAGCGATTTCTGTCCCTCTTGTTGTGATTAGGGAATCTGGCGTTAGATGGAGCGTCGTTTGTTGTAATTGCTCAGAGAAACAATTTCCAATTAACCTCAGTTGAACAAATATTGATATAAGCAGTTTTACCTCTAATGAATGCCGAATTTTCCCATGAGAGAATAAGCGAATACATCCGGTCCTTCCATGCCCATAACATTACGGTGCGCAGTTCTATCTCTTTTCTCAAACATTTTTCAAACGCTATTTGTTTATAACATTATTCACATCGTCAAATCTATTCGATATAATAACGTGAAGAATGATATGAAGTTTTACAATAGAATGTAATTTATCGAAATTAAACAAGTTTCGCAAACGTTTATCCTTATAATCACACTTTCTTATTACGAGGGCAAATCAATAAGTTCTTAGAAAATCTGTCAGCACTCGCAGTATTACATTACTTTTTGACAAGTAACATCTCTCAGCTGATTATTGTCAAATTTTGCGCTGAATTCATCTCATGGTTTCTATAGACGATTAAAGTGAACAATCTTTGTATTTTTTACAAAATGGAAAAAAAACAAGTTTCGTGCAGTGATCTACATATAAAAAGTTTAACGCCAAAAGAAATCAAAGCCGAGTTTGGATAATGTTCATAGCACATTTGCACTAGCGTTTGCGATAGCTGTATACAATTGGGTGAACAAATGAATTTAAACGTGGTCGTACATCCACATGTGATGCACCTCATTTGGGATGTCCAATTTGCTGCTACGCCAGAAATCATCGATAAAGTCCATAATATTTTTGATCGAATGAAAGTGCGCGAGCTTGTTGAGGCCACAAGCATATCACATGGCACAATGATTTTAATTTTGCACGAATAATTGGATACGAAAAAGCTATCGGCAAGATGGGTGCAAGTGGCTCAATGTGGATCATAAGCATGACCGTGCGACGATTTCAAAACAATGTTTCGAGAGGTTTCAATCCAGATGAATTTCTTCGTCGATTTATTACTGTGGACGAAACATGGATCCATTACTTCACATCCGAGACGAAGGAACAGTCAAAACAATGGACTTCACCGAGTGAACCAGCTCCGAAGAAAGCGAAGACTGTAAAATCGACTAGGTGGCCACAGTTTTTTGGGATGCACGCGGTATAATTCATATCGATTATCTTTCGTCAAAGCAAACGATCAATGGCAATTATTACGCAGCTTTATTGGACCGTTTCAACATTATTTAAAAAAAAAAATATTCCCATTTGACGAAGAAGAAAGTGCTCTTCCATCAAGACAATACACGTGCCCAGCCGATGGCCAAATTCAATGAATTTCGCTACAAATTGCTTCCCCATTCAGCATATTCGCCAGATTTAGCCCCCTGCGATTATTATATTTCCTATTTCTAAATCTGAAGAAATGGTTCGGAAGAAAGAGATTCACCATTAGAGAACAGCTCATCACCGAAACAAAAGCTTATTTTGAAGGATTGGACAAATCATATTATTCGGACGGCTTGAAAAAGTTGGAGAGTCGTTAGATCAAGTATATCGAACTGAAAAAAGATTATGTTGAGAAATAAAAATGAATCGATCAAAAAAAATGTGTTTTATTATGTTTTTCTAAAAACTTACTGACTTACGGACGAAGAAAAATAATTAAACATCACTATGTGGCAAAGAATAAGCTTGGATAAAATTCGGATATGAGATCTCGTTAGCAGTGAACCGATATAATATTGAATGCCTTTCACATCCATTGAAAAAAAAGAAGAAAAAATTGTCTTCGTTCATGCAATACAAGTCATAATATTTACAAGCAATACCGAAAGGCACAAACTTACCATCTAATGTATTTACAGGCATCATATATTGTTTGAGCAAAATATGTATATACGTCTTAACATTAATACTCTTAAATTTTTTAACTAAATCAATTATAACGGCGTCATCTGATATAGAAAATAAACAACTATTAACGACGCTTGCTCACGAGATTTTCGAAAATGAATGACATTTCCTAAGCGAAATTTCTTCTGATTATGTAAAGTTACACAAGTGATGAGATCTACTGGTAAATAAAATCTATGATTCTCGGCGCGGAATTATTCGATATTATCTTTCCCATTAATGACGATATTTTCAATTTCCGTTCTACAAGCAAGTACGTTGATGAAAAGAGTGATTGGCAACTGAAGTAGTGCCAGGTGTACACTATGTAAGCATTCTGCACTCCTTGATTTCAATGAGAGATACTACAGTATGATTCAATATGATAGGCTACAGTTATATCCTGTGAGAGTCATTGTGAGGCGGATCAGGATGATCAGCAAGAGAAATTTAGAAATCATTTGGAACATGAAATGGATCATTCTGTTTCGTTAATATAAGTTTTCTTAAGTTGGTTGGCGTGTATTATTCGCGCTGTATTGTTGTAATTAGAATTTTTGTTTTCGCGTTTCTAGGAATTTGATAACCTTATAGGGCTCTAAATATTCGGCGGCGAATTTATCAGTATTCTATAATTATTCTATAATTATTGAGTAAAAGGACGTAGTCTCTTACTGCGAATGATTAACGCGCTTGATTAACGCGTTTATCATATCCCTTTGACTTCTCCTTTACTCTTTGTAAATTAGTCCTAGCAATACTTTGCAACTCGCGGATTTCCTCGAACAGGTTCGTCAAGTAATAAGAGTATGTATCATCGAGTTCTTCGAAATTCAAACTAGAAGGAATTCGTGCAGGTGTTCCAAATATATCAATTTATGCGGCGTAAAACCAGTATCCTCATAAACGGATGCATTATATGAAAAACTAACCTTATTAATCAATGCATCCTATTCAACTTCCTTCTCGACGAAACATCTTAAGTACTACATTAGTATGGTGTGAGAATGCTCAAGCGAGCTATTAGATTGAGGGTGATGAGCGCTAATAGAAGAGTACGAAATCTTTTAGTAATAGCCTTCATGAAAAGGATCATGAAATTGCGATTTTGGTCGATGAGATGCTGTGGGCAGTCAAAACGACAAATGAAATAATTATATAAACGCTGCGGCTGTACTTTCGGTTCTAATATCTGATAGTGGCGCGTAAATAAAATATTTAGTCAGCAAATCTTGCATTATAAGAATATAAATATTACTCAGTTGCCCTGAGAGAATCAATCAATATCAAGCATGATCTTATTGAAAGCGCGACTCGATGTATCTGTTAGGATCATCAGTTGTCTAATTTTCTTTTTAACGAGTTTTCTTGTTTGACAAGTGGCATCATTTTACGAACTCTTAAATTTAAATATTATTCCAAATATACCGTTTTTTAATAAAAAGATATGTTTTTGTGACACCTTTGTGTCCACCGGCATGTGACTCATAATGCTCGCGAATAATCCTATTCCCTCCACAGGAGGGGGTAATGGCTGTTTCATACAGTGATAGTGACTGCGCGTTCGCTCGCAAAATATGTTTTAACAAGGACCGTACTGTCTTCCATGGCATTAAATCTAATTTATTGGTTTGTCAAATGCTTATTGTTCATAAATTTAATTTCGTGATTACATCAAAAATAATCAAGGATTATTTCATCTAAGCGAATGTTAGATCCCTCTTTCACAGGTAACACTATAACGCATGCGTTGAAGTAAAAAACGCGGGCCCTTCCGAACATGAATTCATCTATGTGCAATAACTTCTTGGCGTTATGAAGTTTGTACGCGCCATTATCGAAAGGTCTTTTATTAAGCGTCATCGATGAAATTCAACTCGATTTAACAAAGCAACTTTCTCATACGCAGATCTTCGGTAATGAGGTCGAGCTTACTGAAACTGCGGGAGAATCGGGAGAATCATGTCGTCAATGTCGGAAATGTCAGTTACCTCCGTATCAGAATCGAAATCAAGAGTATCCAAGCGTTCATCGCGAGAAGAAGGTGGAAATTCCAGAGGAATCGGGAGAAGCCCGATTCCGCATTGCTATTAAGTTTCCCTTTTATACACTATTTTATAATCATATTCCTCGAGTTTAAGATGCCGTCGCATAAAGCGTGACGTAAGATCCTTTAAGTGACATAAGCAAGTCAATGGTTGGTGATCCGTAACTAGTGCGACCATATAAGATCTGATTGACACAATAGGTTATTGCAAGCAATTCTTTTTTGATGGTTGAGTAATTCTTTTCGGCCGAATTTAAATCTCTAGAAGCGTAAGCAAGGGAGGTCTTGATCTCTCTTAGGCTCGATATCTCTGCAATACAACATAGTTAGAAGCATCAATGGTTATTATGAAATCACGCTCAAAATTTGGATACTTCAAAACGGATTCTTGATAAAGCAGCTTGCGCAATGTGTCGAAAGCCTCTTGAGTCGCGTCGTTCCAAACAAAAATCGCGTTCTTTTTTAATAAATTCGATAGTAGACTAGTGATTTTAGAAAACCCGGGGATAAACCAGTGATAGTACCCTAAGAACTGACGAATGTTTTTGGCATTTGGTGGAATAGGAAAGTTCTCTACTGCCGATAGTTTTGCCGGATCTGGTCGAACTCTGTCTTTGCTAATCATGTGTTTCAAATATGGGAAAAAAATGCTGTCTCACGACACAGAAACGACTCGCATTTATCGAGTTGCAAACTCAGATTTGCCGATCTTACCTGATTCATCAATTTATCCATCTTAATATCGTGTTCTCTTAATGAACTTGCATATACTACAATGTCATCCATGTACACGAATAACTCTATCTCTTGTAAGACACTTAACACTTGATCATAAGACGCTGAAATGTAGCTAGACCGTTTTTCAAGCCGAATGGCATGTGCGAAAAATAATAGTGCCTGTGAGACGTAGAAAATGTGATTTTATGCGCGTCCGATTCATAAGAATTTGACGGAAACCACTGGTTAAATCTAGCACGGAAAAATACTTGGCATTATCAAGTTGATCTAATATATCACAAAGGTTAGACAAGGGATAAGCATCGCCTATAGTTTTTTCATTTAATCCTCTCCTATAATCAATTACGCCACCTCTTCCGACGAATCTGCCTTTTTGGTACTATCTAGATCGGAGAGCAATATGGAGAAGTGGAAGGTTTTACGATATTTTTATCAATCAGTTATTTAACTTGATACGTTATTTCGTTCTTATATACTGGCGGAAAGCGATACTGCTTCGTGTATATCGATAAGATATCAGTAGTAACTATTTTATGTGTTACTAATGATTTCTGTCAAGGTATTCAGCAGGCAAGTAAAATCCGTCGCTTGTAAGTTTCAATTAAAGAAACAACATTCTTTTTCGGAGATTGGAGAAAGATGATTGAGTCGTAATAATTGAAGAATTTTCGTTATCCTGTCAAGTTTGTAAATAAAATTGTCATCGTTATCGTCTCGATGATTTTTATTCGCCAAATTAACATATGAATTAATAATAGTCATTAATGCCTTGTTAGTAGTATTATTTATTGTATTAGTAACTAGAGAAATCGCTATTTCCTTATTATAAGGAAGTGTTGAAAATATTATAAGGGATGGGGAGTAGAGAGTTGGAATTAGAAGTGTTAAAAGACTTAGAGGGAATAGAAGAATTGGAAGACCCTTCGTAGGGATGAGTACCTTCTATACGAGAGCACTAACGAGGGATGTGAATTAGAAATATTAGAAGGCCCTTCGTAGAGATGAGTATATTCTGTATTAGAGGAGAGCTTCAACAAGGGATATAGAAGAATTATAATAGAAGAATTAGAAGAATTAGAAGTAATGGAGTTAGTAGAAGAGTTGGAAGAAGAAAGCGATTTTTGCTTATTATTTTTTTTGATTATATTAATATTTTCTTGACGTTATTAGAGAATTTGATATGTTTTTTGATTGATTGACTGATTGATTGTATTTTCTGGGAGATTTTTTTCAGGAGATCCCACGGGATGACAGGATTTTTTTCTTGTTTTCATTAAATTCATAATGAAGAGGTTCATGAGAGGCTTTATTAACCTTTTGTAATTCAACTGTGGGTATTAGAAGCTCGACTTTATGGTCGAGAGGGTTAATTGCTCTTACATAAGCTTTATTAATACAAGTAACGAAAGTATCTCCAGCGAATACCCCTTCGCAAGAATAGAGGCAAATAGCTAGTTTTAATTTCTGGATTGAAAACGTATATAACGAAACCAGAATTACATCGTGGCGGAATGATCATGATTTCTTGGGATTTGAACGGGAAAACATAATTGCGCCAAATGCTGCTGTTATCAGCATAATTGATACATTGTGCTCTGTGAAGAAAGTGACCTAATATATCCTGTTGTGTTATAGGCATTTGGAACTATATAAATACTAATGAAGTTTGTAAAATGTGTGCTCTTATTGTCAATAGGATTATTATTTATGACATCCTCTGTGATACCGGTCAATTGAAGAGTCTCATTTTTATCAAAAGGGGTATGTTCATTTATGCATTTTAACTTTATTATATTTAGTTGTACTCCGATATCGAGCATGAAGGCGATTGATCCGTGGAAAAAAGATGATTTGAATTCAACGGAGGATATGCCTCTGCTGATGACTCGAAGGACGTAGATTGGTTTTGAACGCAATTCATCAGATGAACGGGACGAACATTTTCTAAGCCCCAGGGAGTCCCTTTTGTCGAGATCTCCAACAAGTTTTCCTGGCGACTCGCTCCGCCCGGTAGAATCATTCGTGAAGTGAAGTAGAGTCATTCGAATTTGTATTGCTATCCCAAAAATATGCATTATTATTATTATTATTGTTATATGCATTATTATTATTATAATTTTCTCGATATTGACGCTTGCGACACATTAATTAAATGTCCGAAGGCTTTACAATAACCGCAAATCTTTTGCTCGTAGTGGCTAGCAGAATTATTTACTGCTCCCTCAGCGGGAATCGCTTGAGAGTACATGAGGAGACGAGGAATCTGTGTGCGGAGCGCGAAAATTTCTTTCTCTATTATCTTCCCTCTATAATCGCTTGCTATTGTAATTATTTATCCCAGGCGTCCCTAAAATCGGTGTAACTCTGTATTCTGATTTCGATGCGGTATTCGCGTGGCAATCCCTCATAAAACGCTTCTAAGCGAAAGAGTCGATTGAGATTTGACTTTTGTTCAAAGATTGATTGAGATTAAGTTGATATGGCGGTTCTGAGATTCTTAATTCATCCTAGACATGCTCATTCGATTTTTTATACACGATACTAATTTGTGCTTCTTCCCCCGGTCCGAAAGTTCATTTAAGCGTGTCAAGAAATTTATCATCAGGGGTAGTTCTCATCCTCCACTGCCAGATGATGCGTTAATTTATTACAAGGTAACAAACAATCGAACAAGGTGAGCTTCGTCGATTAAGGGAACCGTTTCTTCTTACAAGTGCAAATTACCAAACAGATATGTTATTGTATTTAGGTACGAGTTCGAGAGCGTCTTGAATATTCGATTTTGGATAGGGCGTAGTTCCGGAAAATGTTGCGTTTGCTGAAAGTCGCAGGCTTTAAAAAAACGATGCTGATAGGCCTTCATTGGTAGGTGTCGACACGGGAGGTATTAATGCGATAAAGAGATTAGCGAATAATGCGCTAATCATATTTTCTAATGCTTCCATTTTCTGAATCAGTTTGCGTTCGCATTCTCTTATATCTCTGAAAGCGGTCTCATAATCGGATTGCGAACGATATTCTGTGCCTTCATTGTTAATGGCATCTTGTCTAAAGTATTGTAGCTTAGCAACGAAAACAATTAAGTATCTCAAGATGTGTATTAGCTCCTTCTTCCTCTTTTTTTAGAAATATTAGTAGATTAGATTAATAACAATTTATTAGAATATTATAAGAAGTATCATATTTTCGAGTCAAGATTTTTTTCCTTTCCAAGTTGTATTATGTCGATTAGTTCATTATGGCAAACGAACTCTTTTATTAATCTTATCATGTACGAATGATCCTTAAGTTTACTTTACTCATTGCCAAGTTTGTTTTATTCTCTCTATTATTTTCTTTTTTCAAATATCAAGACTGATAAATGTGCGATATCGCATAATCAGTAATTGCGTTTAAAAGGATGAATACGATATAATTGCATATATAATATAAACAGAAATCTTTGGTAATATAACCTTTTTAAATGAAATGCACATTACGTAATTAACTATGCATACCACATGAGTATTGTAATAATTGTATTACACAGCATAAATTTTTATAGTATATCGGATAAACTAAAATAAGGTAAACTTTAATTCTTGTAACATATTTCAATTTCTATCTCTTCCATGTTATTGTCATCAAATATTTTTTTAAGATAAACTATTTTTTAATCAGCTAACATAGATTTAGTTACGAAACTTGAACAACATACATTGTTTATATATAATAAAAGTACATTCGTACTCTTATTAAGCTGTCTAGCATTTCAATCAGCATCTTATTACGTGCTTTAGTTTTAATCATATTCATTATAGAGAAAATGCGTTTTATAACTGCATTCTACAACTGCTTGACGGTAGTGATAACAGCTTGAGTGCAAATAATGCTAATTTTTTTTTTAATATATTAGGTGTACAAAAAAGTTCTGAGCTTTTTTTATAAAATTCAATCTTTATTCAAAAACAAACGAAAAAATATTAATCAGCGAAATATTCTCCGTTTGCATCAACGACCTTTTGCCATATTTCGGGGAGCTTGCGAATTCCTTGACGATAGAAACT
>Ga0157364_1006137_pt1 | contig 12316 bp, 5 predicted proteins | sample AttsexASBM2_FD_111476 | JGI IMG/M metagenome (GOLD analysis project Ga0157364, IMG submission 111476) | Fungus gardens microbial communities from leaf cutter ant in Ribeirão Preto, State of São Paulo, Brazil - Atta sexdens ASBM2 | ecosystem: Host-associated > Fungi > Mycelium > Unclassified ...
AGCAGACTGATGGATATAATCAGTAAGCACCAACAAATTTTTATGAGAATTTTCCCTAATTCCTCGTCTTCTTTTTAACGATCGTAATACATTTTGAAAAGAAACGATTTGTATAAATACAGCGTTTCTTATCAATGTCATTTGTCTTCTTAATAATCTCTCAACTTAAAGCCCCAATTAATCATCCATTGAAATGAATAATTTATTCAAGGAGAAAGAGATCGTGCTTCCGAAAATGTCTTGCTTCAGCCGATCTTAATTCGTGCCGAAGAGACGAGCCATTTACTTCAGCCACTTTCATCGCCAGGCGACCGTTTTTTCTTTTTAATTACATTTCAGTCCATTTCATTTAAAATTAATAACGGACCAACTTATCATATTCAATGCTCTGTAATAAGAGTATTAAATATTATCGCGGTTGAAATAGACATGTGCTGCACGGTACAGTAACAAATTTGAAAAGTGAAGGAAAATGTATATGATTGTGAAAAATTATGTCTTGAGAAGAAATTTGTTCTTAAAAAAGTAATCTTCTATATATTTCCTCTTTCTCCTCCTCCTTCTCCTCCTCCTCCTCCTCCTCCTCCTCCTCCTCCTCTCTCTCTCTCTCTCTTTCTCTCTGTCTCTCTCTCTCTCTCTCTCTCTCTCTCTCTCTCTCTCATGAAATATGCCTAAATGCAAACTTTTAATTATAATAGATTATGTGCTTATATTTTCTATTAATTGAAATATTTGTGAAAAACAAACTCTTTAAACATGTGTTGCAGGAAGTTTTCATTACTTCACTAGTTTACTATGAATATTTTGCAGTGAAAATTAAATTTATAGCAATTTATTTATTTGTATAATTTTTAGATGAAAATGTATAACAAACAGAAAATATTCTATTAAAAATTTAATCTATATATTTTTGTGAGAATATTTTAACAGATTTTGGTTTCTTATGAATTTTTTATAATTTAATGTACATTTTATTAACATTTTATGAATTTAAGTATTTTATAACATTTCATTAAATTTAATGTATTATCATTAATGTTCTAATTAAGAATTGAACTATTACACATGAAATGAAAAATGGAAATTTGTAACAATAAACATCATGTGCAATGAAGTGATCATTTGCCTGTGAAAGCATGCACTTTAAAAATATATAAACGATGTTTAAAAATGTCAAAATAAGTTTTCAGAAATAATTTTTTTTTACATTTAATGCAATCAAATATAACTATATTATGGCTTAGATAAAAGTATCTTTATCAATGTTTTATTGTTAATTGTCACATAAGTGAGGTATAAAATGTCTATAATATTGCGAATTTAAAAAGAATATACAACGAAAATGAAAATATATATATATGTCGGAAATACTAATAGCACATTCATTATTATAATTAAAATAATAATATACAAAATAAAGCAAAGAGAATTGTGTGTTTAGATAATTTGCAGCATTGTTACTGTTAATATCATTCATCATTTGAATAACCGAACCGTATATATTCTGTATTCAAAACATAAATTAAGCAAAATTATCGTCTAACTTCTTCGTAAAAGAACCATTTGAATGAGAAATTGTTAATTTAGCAATATTCAATCATTTACTTATCTTAAAATTTTAGTATTTTATTAGTTATGGTAATATTTTAGTAATTATAATATTTTAATGCACAACATTGTGTCTTAATAAGTTCAACTTATCATACACTAATTGAAGAGGAGACACTGTTATGAAAACTTTGCTGTAATTAATAACACATTACTCACTAATTCTAGATTAAATAACTTTCATAATACAATCAGTGCTTTTGTATTTTAGCATTTATTTTAATAATTTATTTTAATAGTTACCATTTCAATCCTCCATCGGCAATGTGAAATTTTTATCCTTTGATCTGAATTTCCGAATATCAGTAAATTTTTATATTGAATGCATAAAAATCTGAAAAAAATTACTTACATATTTGTGACAATTTCATAAACGCGGTTTTTACTGTTATAGAAGTTGAATTGTATTTTATACTTATTTTGTATATATATTTAAATTTACTTACACGAATTCACAATTAAAAAAATCATATCTTTAAAGTCTGACATTATCGATAGAGAATTAATAATGAGAATTAATAACTATAGAAATAATTAAAGAGTACAATCTCCCGATTAGAAATATATTCAAAGAATTTAGCAGTTTTTTAATCAATGTTGACCCTTATTTCGTTATCAGATCCTGCTAAAGTAAGTTTATTGGAATCTGATCAGTCATGTCAACGCAGCACAGTAGTCGAATTTTCATCTGGATAGCCTTGGATATTGGATCCTGATGAGGACCTTATCAGAACCTGATAAAATCCTTGTCAGATCCTCATTAAGACTTGATAATGAAATAAGGTCAACCTAGCTAGGACCTGCTAAAAATCATAAATTTCTAAGTCGGGAATTGTTTAAATAATTAATTAATATAATTAATTTAGCATTACATTTCAAAAGAAGCAAAAAACATATATTTCAGAGGTCCAGAAGGCATATTCTGAAGACACTTTATAATCTCTAGGAAATTATTCAAATCGACTTGCATACTTGCTTTCTTATAGAACTTGTGTTTTCTTCTTACGAGCAACTTGTTCATCTCGTGACATGGCTGCGTATTAGAAACACGGTCAACCATACTCAAATTTAACGAAAATCTTCTTAGATCAACCAAGTCCATATTCAAACCTGATGAAAACCTTATTAGGTGTAACTTATTTAGGATTATCTTAAGTCAGTTAACTAAATCAGGTCTTTATAACATATAAGGTTAATCTGACACAAATTCTAGTCGGGCTATTGTAAAAAAATCACATTATAAGATTTGTCATGAGGAATTTATTTGTTATTAAATTATAAAAAGGTTTTTATGAAAAACTTGTTACAAATAAGGCAGCGAAAAAAGGTAGAATTTTTGCTTTATAATTAAATTTTTTACATTATTGTCTTCGAAATTCTATAAGATATATATTTTTTAACATAACTCGTCAGCGTCACTACAATGATATAGTTGCAATATTTTTTTCATTGACAAAAATAAAAATGACATTAAAGCAACACAAGTGCAATGTTTTTAAAAAATTCAAAAAGATTTTTCTTGTTTGACGACTCAATTTATAAGCATTTATAATGGTATAGTATAACAAATATTAAATTTATGTGAAAAAAATGCAATTAAATTTAAGATTTATTTTTGCATTATGCATTTACATTTCTTTGTTTGAAAATCTATGCTAATGTAATAGAATGATTATACCAAGAAAAAAAAGTTGAGTCAGAAAATCATGGTATTATTTAATTTTCCGGTATTTTCGGGCTAAATCTTACCCTTAACAGCCGACAAGGACGTTTATGCATTAGGCTATGAATTACAACTGACATCCATTACGGAATGTCGACGTGGTATTGGTACACGTACTATATAGACTAACGTGTATGTATGTGCACTCACATTTGGTATATGCAGATCCTTATTAGCGCTCACCACATATACCGCACTACTCGCATGGCATCGATTATTACTTATGGCTTGCGCTAAATTACCCACAAAGCGGCGCCGCCGCCGCCACCACTGCTGCCACCACCACGGTAACTTCGAAAGACAATCTCGATAATTTCGCTGACTTATCGTTGGCTCCCCACAGCCTCCAGTATATAGACTCTTGTACGATATCTCCGCGGTATACCGATTAACTTACAAGTTACGGGACATACTGACTTACAGCTCGACTGATGCGAGCTCTCTTCCGATTCGAAGCGCAATCCGCGATCAGCGAGAAAATTCGATTAATATGATTGGCTAGGTCTTAAGCGCGCGATGCGTTATAGAATTGCAAACTAAGGAATGAACTTTAAGAGAAAAGCGCGAATAAAAACTTTTGAAAAGAAAATGAATTATTAAATAAATAATTTAAAATATTTATAATAATATTATATAAAAATTGCAACTAAGACGTTCCAAGACACATATATTATAAAACATCATAAATTTTTACTTTTAAAAACGAGAACCTTTTATTTTATAATTACTTGACACATTCAAAAAATATCTCTGAGTAATATAAGATTTCAAAGAGATTAATATGTTATAAATAATCAAGCTCACACTTCAAATTTCGTTTATTATTAATTTATTATTAAGTTTATTATTAATAACTGAAATATCATAAATACTTCTAAATCAATAAATTGCTAATAAACATTCAATAAGTGAATATGTAATTTAATAAGTAGTATATATAAACTTTATTCGCGACAGATTTCTTTTTAAAAATTTCTGATAGTTATACAGAATATAATATCCTACATTTAACGGGAGGTTTAACAAAGTGCGCATTATGGTATGTGAGTTTAGCAAAGTAACGGCGTATACCATTTTCATGTTATGCATTATGCAAAATTTTCGATGCATTATATTGTCCACAATTGCATCACCCGTATGCTGTTCGTCTATGCATCTCGTAAAACTCTGATTCGTTCATTAAATTTATTAATGAATTGCACGCCGTGATTAATATCGGAAAAATTGATAATGATGCATAACTGTCCGATTTCAAAATTTATCCATTATCCATGATTATTGAAATATTTGTTCTGCGATTCAAATAATCCAGGCTAATGACCATCACGTAAAAACTTGTCCGTTTTTTTATCATTTGTTTGTTTTCCTGAGTCGCGAGAATGCGTCTAACTTAAGCGTACGTACCCACCGCAAAGCCCAATGATGTTAGGAACGAGCGCTTACAGCAACACCAGTAAATCGTTTTGTCTACAACAAAGCTTGAGAGAGGAGTATGTTGAACTTGTCTAACCACCGGCCACCGCCTAGTCGCAGGAATGAATACTACCTCGCTTTTAATGACATGCTTTACTCGGTCTTCATTCGGTTAAGCGAAAACACTCGCAAGGATAAAGCGATGGACAACCGCTACCGCGCGCTGGTATGAAAATTAGGATACCCGATATATAGATAGCGGAGCCACGAAATGTGCGACGACGGAGAACGAGGATGAACATGCTAGGGAAAAGCGGGGGCGTTTAGGTGAGAGGAAGAGAGAGAGAGAGAGAGAGAGAGAGAGAGAGAGGAGAGTGAGAAGTCAGGCGGGGGTTAGAGGGTGTCGAGTGGAGAACCCGTTCTGGGAACGCGGATGGTAGCGGAGAGTCCCGAGCGAGCTGTTTGCAGTTCCTTCCACAAGCCTCCAGTTTGCATTAGTTTGCATATGTGAGTGAAAGTTTAAAGTTTAGTAATTTAAACAGCCGCGCGAGCTGTCCCTTTTCCGAAATGCTGCTGGATGTATACGCGGATATAGTATACGTGTATAATGTGTATATTATATACGTATACGGTGGTGTGGTACGCATATGAACTTGCACGGAATGCATTTTCCATCTACGAATATTCAAGAATGTCCGTTCCCGTTGGGATTCACGGTGTGATCCCCATCCACTCGCTTGTCCTTTTATTCTTGCATCTTTTCTTCTCCTTTTCTCTTTTCCTCTTTATCAGCGCGTTTCAGGGAAATAACAAAAATGCATTCACCCTCCTCGTGACTGGGCTTTTCTCTTTGATCGATTACTTGAATCTCGGATTAAGAATATACGGCTACATTGAATTTTTAGCTGGAGCCCTACACTACTACCATGTTAAATCCTATTAAATTGATAATGATAGTTTATCTTTAGGATAGAATTGGAATAATAACACATCAAGTTATTACTACCTTGGAAAAAATTTTGTAACAAGAGAAGCTTATTATTAATGAGATAAGTAATTTTTTCTACAGCGTGAACTTATTTCTTAATAAACTAGTAATCTTGTGTTAAGAAAAAGAGACAGACAGACTGAGACAGAAAGAAAGAGAGAAAGGGAGGAAGGGGGCAGGAAAGGAAGAGGAAAGAAAGAGAGATAGTGAGCTTGTAATAGCTTTAAAAGAAATGCAAAAAGTTTTAATTACGATCGTAATAAAATTTGCAAACATGAATAGATTAAGCATCTTATATTTAATCCATAGTCACATCCCAGACAAGAATCTTGTTGGCATATTTTTTAATAGAAGACTCATAACGTAGTAATAATTCTGGGTGGAAAATATATATAGTTTATCAAAGTCTTGAATCTAATTAAATAAGAGAAATCCTATATTTAGTCAAAATGGATTTTAGTGCTTAAATATTTCTGTGAATTTACATATCTGATTCTGCAAAGTCACATTTTCGTAGTTTAAGCTTAAATAGATATTTTAATGAAATGTTAACGCTTACATCTCTAATATTCTTCAATTTAATAGCTAGATGAATTGTACATCTGTGTTTGCATTCATCTTTTCCCTGTGAAACAATATTATGCAATAAGAAACAAACGATAATGTATAAGAATTTCGGCTAATAACGCTCACGCTTTGTCTCTTCGCGATTTGCGAGCATGGTTCGCTCCGCGAAAAACAGAAACTCGCTCGCTCCCTCCATAGAATCTTTCCCTCCGGGCCGACTTTTTCCGGTTCTCATCCTTTTTGCCTCACGCACACGCGAGGAAATCGCACACGGATATACAGAAATGTACAAACGTCGTCCTTTTTGCTCGCGACTTCACCACGATACCACTTTCAAACTTGTAGTCGCTCATCCTCGGATCGTTCGTTCCCCCATCACATCATCCTATCCCTCGACGCATATCTACGACGTGGTTATTTTTCGATGGAGGATTCGACATCGATATGTTATACTCTTGCGAATACATTACCGGGTTGCCGAGCAATACGCACACGAATGCATTACGCCCACCCACAATTCGCCGGGCTCGACGGGTATATACGCGATTGTGATTTACGATATCGCAAACTACTTTCGAAAGCGCGTCCGAAAACGCGCGGTGGTTGCATTAAATTTCTAAACAGCGGCATGACCGCGACTCGTCGACGCTGTCTGCCGTCGTTGCTGCAGACGCGCGGCTGCATGAAGAGAATCCCTTCGAGCGACTTACCCGGCAAACAAGTTATTCCCGTAAAATGCGGTAAAGTGGATTTTATACTCACCAAATGCAGAGAAGAGCGACATTTTCCATCGATAAATTGTGATTTTCGTGAGTCTTTTAACTTTGGTACGATATTTACGTATTTTATAGAAAATAATATTTTGAATATTATTAAATCATACATACATAAGTTATCATTCAAGCTTTATTTTTATAAAATATATAGTTTCATAAATTATACGTATAAATCGAGCTTTAGAAATACATCGCTAATAATTTAGAGAATAAATATTCGCAATATTTTGTAATCTTTTTATCTGAAAAAATGTGTTTAGGTAAATGTAATTTTCGGTTTATAATTCTTGTGAAATAATTTAATTTCCTCCATTTTTCAAATTTTAATTATTATCGCAGTTGTAATGGCATGTGCATTACATAATCGGAAAACTGTTTGTTCAGCTTGAAAGAGCAAAAATAGGGATGAGATGCCAGTTGAAAATTATTTATGTGAAGAAAATCTTGAGAACGGAGGAGTGCATTCCTCAGGGAAGGTATTTCACGAACACCAGGACCTTAGGTGCAAATTGAAGGAGAGTAAAGCACGCCTTGGCACGCTCGCTATTCGGAGAGGCTCGTTGCGATTAGGTTTTTATCGTATCGTATCTTTTGACGCTATATAAAAAAAGCTGAATATGTCTGCATCGTCTTTAATTCGAATCAAATTTACGTTTCATATGAAATTATATATTTTAATTATGTATAAATCATCGCAAAAAAGAAAGAAATGCAATTTTTAAATTTATAATTAAATTATATATTAAATTGTAGTTAAATTAGTTCACAAAATTTATTTTATAATTTTCCAAAAAAGACTCATTATTTTTTCAAGGACAATACATTAAGACATTGGAAAATGTTAATTATAATATTTCTTATTATAATAATCTTTATTATATATAATATATATAATAAAGTATAAGTAGTAAGTATAAAATATTTATTATATATAATATATATAATAAAGAAAGCTGAGCAAGAATTCGCAAATTATTATATTAAAGCCAGAAATTTCTATACAAAATTTTATATTATATTTTTTCCAGAATTTCAAACTGTTCCTGCTTCGTGAAGTATTTCATATTATAGATATTATCATCTTAGAAACCACTTACATAATACAAACATATTATCATGCAAAGTATGGTGCAAGAACTTGCCATATGTGCTGCTTTGCAACATATACAATAGTTGCCCATCGAATATACATGGAAATATGGTAATCCGTAATTTAATTTGTATAATATTACGAAAGTAAATATACTATTATCACTGTTAAATGTATAGTGTTAAATTTAACCTACGTGAGTCGCTACTGCTTCTCCTAAATATATCGTTATTTTATACTAAAACAATAGTTATATTTGACATTATACAATGTCAATTTAACACTATATAATGTAAATTGACACAATATAGTGTCAAATTTAACTATCGTTTTGGTAAAAAAATAACGATATATTTAGTAGGAGCAGTGGCTTACTCTAAACTTACGTTAGATTAAATTTGACATTAGATTTAACAGTGTAGTAGAAAATGCGCGCGTATTATCAAACTGCGTAATTTAATTGAAATGATAAATAATCTATAATAAAATCTTCTAATATCATCTACTAGTGTAATCCACTTTAAAATAGTGATCAGTATATATCAAAGGCGAATGGATCGTTTCCTGAAGTAATCCATGAACTGATAAACTACGCGGAGAACGTTTTTATCGCGGTTCTGTTTGCATTTAATTTTACGATTTTCTCAAGAATACACCGTTCACTCCGATTTCCAACGCCGGTGGAAAGCACACCAAATGCACGGCTGTTACGGGTACGTGCGCATCAGCCGGTACCACGCCGTCCATTTCCGGTGTCTGGATAGCTTTGCGTTTGTAGCTTAGCTAGAGCCCGCCCTACTAACGACATCGTCTCGTTGTCGTCCTTTCGCCACTTCGAGGACTTCGACCCAGCATCCCGTTGCATTTACCGCTGATCCTGGATAGTTCTAGATTCCAAGGGACTTCGTCTCTGCCGGCAGACAATTCCACTCTAGCCAAAATTGCTCTCAGCCTCCCAATCTCTAGCTAATTTCATAGAGACGCGCATCAAAGTCTGACAAATTAACGACTTTAGCTTATTACCTGTCACAGTGTAATTACACATATAAGGATTAGGATAGAATAGACATTCGTCGTTCGCATAACATCGCGCCACATCTCATCACGCGCATCAAGATTCTCTCGACATGCTCACGAATATGATAGTAATAATACTAAAAGTAATAATAACTTTTATTACGTCGTGAAAAGATGTGGATTCTAGCAACAAAATTCCATTTTTTGTTATTTTCGTAAATGACAATAACGATAATATCGGTATTTGCTTTTACTGCTTCGAGAGAAATGTGTATTGAGACGTATTAAGACTGCTATTGTCATTCACGTGATAACCACGATAATGAAAGATAATTGATAAAAAAGATAATTGAAAGATAATTTATATATAATATAAACAATACAAGAATATTTTATACTTTATATTTAAAAAAAGGGTACAATATAATAATTGCTTAAACTAATACTTTAATAATTTTCTTATATTATATAGCAAAAAAATAGAAAATAATTTAAAAATTGCCATGCACACGAATAAGAATGGCATTTATATGGTGCAGCTTGTATCGTTTTCCAATCACTTTTCATTTGGTAGTTAGTCTTTGTAGTCTTTTGAGCTATTTTTTTTAATTGGTTTCAACGTCAAAAACATTCCCAATCGAGTTTGGTTGAATCGGTCGGCAGTGCCAAACCAACCAGGACATTTCTGTGGTCAACGAGGATAACGAGTTAAAGTTCAGCAAGCTGTTTCTGGCCGTGTGAAGTAAGGTCTGATTAGAATGCGGATGAGGTCGATCGGTTCGTAGCGGTGAACATGTATATTCAACGCGGTTTCCACGAGAGGCATCGGAAAATCGATTTCGTACCTTAAAGTTACTCCTCGAAGGGCAATGTTGAATAAAAGTACGCAAACTGATTTTAAAGCGTCGTTAATGCGCTTTAAAGGAACGTGGACAAGAGTGTCACATAATTTACGAATAAAATTTTAATAAATATTTTGTAGAAGGTGCAATTTCCAATTTATTCTCAAACACCGCGTATACGTTATTCACTTAGGTAAATTAATTGATTATACTCCACGATAGAACTTTTATTGTTTAAAGTACACAATAAAAAATTACTTTACATTATAGAAAAATTGATGAAATTTTAAAGTCACTAAAGTTAATATTTGATATATCTTATCTTAAATTTAACTTTGCGACTATTATATGATAATAGAGAGGATAAAATCACTTGATATGTTTTATTTAGATATATTTTAAATTGATTATTTAATGTATTCTTATGAATAATCAAGTTTTAAAGTTTATTATTATCAATATACATATGTCTCAAATAATTCCAAATGTAGTTATGAAAACATCATACAAATTTATTGTCAAATTTATGATTACATAACATTAGTTTACTACATATATTTAGTAATGTGTAATCTAGACAATCTGTTTTGTGTGATGCAAAACGTAGAGATTCTTGTCTAAGGTTATCGCATGTCGAATCATGACATTTTGGTGTACTTGAGCAACTCGAGGCTGAAGTACCTGCCAGACCGTCTTCTTGGACTGCTCGACTTTTATCGCTGCTATCGAACGTATATACTTTATAGATTGTATCCAGGCACAATGTCGAGATATATCTCGACGGAATGTCGTTACCTTTCACCATACGAGAGTGAGGTTTCCATTTGCGCCTTTCAACGAATTCTGCAGTAAAGTATTTCACGCTTGCTGCGTTTTTCTTTAGATGTTCGGTCGACCTTTATTCTCTTCCCAGAGCTCTAGTCATATCAAAAGTCTTCCAGTATCAAGCGTGCATTCACAAAGTGCACAAGAATCGCACGATTGACACTACAAATCTTCACTTTCCGAAAGAATTTTTACACTATTAGTTCGATTGATAATCAGTTCCGTTCAACCATAATATCTACAATTATTCTTGCTAAAAGTACGGAAAGAATAATTTTGCTAAAGTATTTAAAAATTTAGTTAGATACGGATCTGAAAATATTGAAATTTTTGAACTATTAATATTATATAAAACGCTTAAGTATAATGAGCAATGCTACAAAAAGTTTTAACAGTATAGCAACCAGCTTGAGCATCCTTCGTAATTATTTTGATGGTCTGACAAAATTTTATTATTTTCACATTTACATTTAACCAAATTTTTAGATATTTTAACAAACGTTCTTTCTGTAATATATAATAAAATTTGGATATATGATTTGCTTTAAATTTTATGATTATTTATAATCAAAAGTTGTTTCAAAATATATATATTTTTTTAAATTACTATTATTTATAATATACGTGTGATTATATGTATAATGGAACAAGACGTTAATGCAGTAAAAGTTTTTTCTTGAAAACATCTCTATGAACATAAAAATCCAGAATAATAAAATATAGATATGTAAATTGATTTAATGCTTTAATACTGTTAATATTGCGAAAATCATAACATTCTAGTAAAGGTTTAATAACTATTAATAATATTTATCAAACGTATTTTAAAATTATACAATATCTTTAATATATTGATATTTTAAAATATAAAATTTATATTAAAATATTTTCTTAAATATTCCTCGTAGTGCCTGTTATTATCTGAAATTTTAGAAAGTATAAAGTTTGTTCAGAAAAAGAAAATAAGAATAAAAAGCGAGCAGAAAAGATTCTCTGCGTGGCGCAGGAGGATAGTACGCGGAAACAATGAGAAGAAAGACGGGTGGAGGATTAGAGGAAGAGATTATAACGTCGGGAAGCGCTTATTACGTGTTACGACATGGTATTTTCTCAAGCGCTTAATATTATAAGTAAATCTAACAATTTTAATAACTTGACAAGATTATTATTAATAACAATAATAACAGTTTTGACGATAATAATCGCAAGAATTACTTTTAAAGCGTAACTGACGCGCGAAACAAATTGCACTGAGAATCAAGATTAGAATTGCATAATGACGTAGATAAAATTGCACGGTACAAGACACAACCGACGTTAAAATGGAGGCAATTAAGGAGAAAAAGTCTAAGAATAAATATCGTTTGTGTCAACGGCGCGCGCGCATATATATATACACACACACACACACACACACACACACACACACACACACACACACACACACACACACACACACACACACAC
>Ga0157364_1006138_pt1 | contig 12316 bp, 6 predicted proteins | sample AttsexASBM2_FD_111476 | JGI IMG/M metagenome (GOLD analysis project Ga0157364, IMG submission 111476) | Fungus gardens microbial communities from leaf cutter ant in Ribeirão Preto, State of São Paulo, Brazil - Atta sexdens ASBM2 | ecosystem: Host-associated > Fungi > Mycelium > Unclassified ...
GAATTATTCTACGCAATAAGATTAATATTATATTAACGTAAATAAAATAAATATAATTAATTACTATAAAATTCTCTTCATTAGACTCACATATATTTTATTTCTGTGTTCATTCTTCACTTCTAATCTTTGATATTTGCTGCTTCTAATCTCATTTTTTGAAATCTTTTTGATAGTACATGCTTGTGTAAACTGTCTAAATTTTTTAAATTTTTTCTTCGTTTTATATTTTTGTACACGTTCACATTTAATTATATACTTTTATATATAACATATAAAAATAAATACATTCGGTACGAGACATATACATATTACAATATGTTACATGGACATAAGCACTGCATAACTATTAACTGATGAAAAATGGACAATTATTTTTTTAGTATTGAAACAAAATCTCTTGTAAAGAATTGACCCATATATTGCCTAGTAAAACTGTTTTAACTAATTTTGCTACGCAGTATTTTTGTATTATGAAGAGAAATCAGTACTAGATAACTGATTGAGTGCTCAGTCAAACTGCACAAATTTTTCACAGGGAATTAAATTACATTAATTCTATATGTAAAACTTGTATAAATATCACTTTTATAGCTCTACTTCTTATTTACAACAATTTTTTCTTCGAATGTGAAGCAAGATTATTCATTCGTATGTTCAATTGCAGGCATTTTAGAAATAAAAATATTTTCTTTTGCATTTTTCTATTATTAAAATTTGCGATCAATCTAATAATAATTAATGCATCAAGTATTATAAGTATAAAGCAGTTTTACAAAATCTTGCGCAGTATAAATTAAATTTGTATCAATGCCATGTTTAGAATGTCTATATTTTACAAGTATGATAGACTCACCGAATAAATTCGCCAGCATAGAACTGGAAGCTCGTTCTGAAACAAATAAAAAATATTTATGAAACTAAAAATTTAATATCTTCGTGAATATATATCTCTCATCACATTAAAACGCTTTTCTTTATTTTTTTTTCACGTAGATCATAAAATAGGAACAATTGCTATGTTTAATCTCTCTTAAGGCTTAAACAATGGCGTAATAGTCGTGACAAATTCAATGTTACATTTTACAAAACTTAGATCCAACGGAGATAGAGCACCGGGAAACAATCCAACAAGTAAAAACAATTCAACACGATACGATTTCGCGAAACATGCCGCCTGCACGCGATATCAAAGAATTAGATAGAATATAATTCGCTTCTAATGATAAAAAAAAGAAAAAAAATCTAAAGAATCTAAAATATAAAAAATGTTTTACTTGATTATAATAAAACTAGCTGCTTTAATTTCGTGCTTAGTATAATAATTGGTACGATATTTTTACATTAAATAAAAATCAATAAAAAATTCTGCTCACAAATTAATTAAAGTATGTTATTGTGACTAATGTATAAAGTACAGTGATATATAGTTTAACTTTTCAAGATCTATCATATCATGTATCAATGATTTAAAAAAATTATTTTCTTAACAAATATTAAGCTTCAATTAGGATTTGTTTTAAAAGAAATTTTTAAGTATTATACATTATAATGAATGTAATTTTTAAGTCGGTTCAATAATAAAAAAAATAACTATTAAGACATTCTGTTGATTGATACTTACAGATGCAGAGAAATTAAACATTTAATTAAAAAAAACTTTAATTTAAAATTTTTCTACATATCTTTTACCAGTTTTTTGTACGTCTTCTTGACAATGAATAGCTAATTTTATTGATAAAATTAATTACAATATTATATTTATTTATTAATATAGTAAAAACTATTACAATTTTTTTATTTTTATAAAAATTTCAAGTCTGATCGTATTTATCTTTTAAATAGTTTTTTTTTCTAAACCTAAACATAATAAACAATTTTACAATTTAATAATATTTTATTTCTTGGATCCGCCAAATTTTGTTTCGTGTTTTATGCTTAACGCATAAAATCCATCCCCTAAAAATCTTTAAAATTAATTAAATATAAATATATATCACATACATCATATACATATATATCCATTTCTCAAAAAAAGTCAGACTTAAAAGTTTAAAACCTTTTATGTTAATTTTTCTACTATCTAATCCTTCTCAGTCAACTTGCACATAAAAGCGCAAGTTATCGTGGTGCACGGAGACTCAACGACTACCCCCCGGGAATTTTATGATAGCTCGGGGACTTGAACGCATGTCACACTTGCACTTCACACTTTGTGTTCCGCGTGAGAATATCTGAGCAACTTAGGCCACACTTACGTAGAGGCGCACGAATATGTCCCGTACGCGGGCGCGAGTAAATCGCTCGACGAGGCGAGAAAGACACTCGTATTACGTGCACGCACGCACGCACATACACGCGGGCATGCACGCGCGCGCGACGCGACGCGACGTGCCCCAGCTGTGTTATTATATTTTACTTTGGCCGACGCGGAAACCCTGAGATAATTTGCGCGAACGAGCCGCAATTATTTAAGGGTGTGCATACGTAACGAGGGTGGCCTCTCTCTCTCTCTCTCTCTCTCTCTCTCTCTCTCGCACTCTTTCTTTCTCTCTTCCTTTCTTTCTTTCCCTCGGAGAGGGACCCCACATTCTGCTTGAGTGCCGGACGCGCGGCCTCTATCGATTCACGTCGCTATCGCCGCGTCCGCGTCGACGTTGGCGGAGCCGCGAACTCGTAACTTCTTCTGAGAATTACTACCTTTCTTTAAGTAATAGATATGCACGTCGATGCGGTACGACGCTTGGCCCCGTGTTTGCTCTTCGCCCCGAGGAAACGCTCGCCATTTTGTGAATCGCCAGGCCAGAAATTCAAACGCAACCCCACGATGCAATTCCGGGACGAGATTAAAGCGCTAGATTCGAGATCGCGTGTAGGAACATTTGTGCAAAAGCGTTGCGAGGCCTCGCCGAAAGGAGACGAATCGACAGAGAAGCTTAACAATTATTTATATAGAATCGCGATCTTTTTAACTTTAGCAAAAGTGCGAATTCTTCACGAAGCTCTATCGATCAAGTAATATTGTCGAGAAAGGGGGATAATAATGATTGGGTTGATTCGAGGGGTTAATTATGATTCCCCCATATCACTGCTATATCCCCGTTATCATGAAGGGTCTCTTGCATTAAATTTTACTACAAGAAAAGGAAAAGCTATTAAGCTATTAAGATAAAAACTGTGTTCTTCCTTACCAGGAAACGAGTAATTTTTTCTTTCTCTTTTATTTCAAGCGTTCTATTTTTATTTTCGCAAAGAATGCAGAGAAATTTACATATTTAAATAGGTGTGGACATATTAGAAACATGCAACGCTGAAATGGAGGAATCTATCTTGAAAACCTTGAAATTATCCTGCTCGCACACAGTCTAACAAAAGAAATTAAGGTATGAATATTTATAAGCGAGGATTGAAAAACTATTGTAGAAAATGAGAAAGAGATAATATATTTTAGATAAAGGCATAATTTCCACCTATAATAATATTCAATTTCATTTTCTAGTTATTAGAAATGTTGATGCAATTTTTCATGTAGCTATCAAAGAGTCGCAAAGAATATACCTTCAAATGTATTCTAATGTTATTAATATAATATTAAATAAATATATATATTGTATATGGCAATAAATGTAGTATCATTACCGAAGACATGCAATCTCGCGCGATATTTTTAAATCACACCATATTTCCCTTTTAGTCCAACAAAAATATCAACTCTCGTTTTATGTATTTCAGGCTCGACCGATATAAAGTACTCGGAACCGGCCGAACGCACGTAACTATTCCGGAGCTAATGCTCGCATGCGGCTCCTAATCGTCGCACGTACGTTGGGGGGTCGGGTATCCGGCGCCATCGGTGTGTTTACCCCCGCAAGTACACACAGACCCACATAAACGCGAAACCTGTTATGTGTGTCGACGGGAATGCAGCGAAGCACTAACGCCGGGGTGTCGAGGGTGGTTGGAGTGGCTCGGGGGGTGATTATGAGCGAGTAAGTGCCGCCGTCCAGTTTTTACCCCCCCCTTATGCCACATCACCCCCGCACAGCCCTACTCTGGCTGACCGTTCCTCCTCCACCATCGCCGCGGCGACCAGCCCCCCTCGTTCCCTACACCCCCGAGTCCTCTAGCTCCGCGCTTGGGTTCTCTTACTACCGACTCGACTAAACCCCCAACGGATCAATACGCTAAAACATTGCCACGTCGAGACGCCGCCGCGTGTAAAACCCGAAAGAAATACTATTGCGGGGGCGGTGTTTTCCCTTAGCCAGCGGCCACCGCGTCTCCTCCGCTCGCGCGGCTAACGAACTTCCGGTTTTCGACCCTTTCACCCGACTCTCTTCCTCTGACCCCTTCATCGCTTTACTTTTTTTCCTTTTTTTCACGCTCGAAACGGCTTTATTTTATCTCGGTTTATACCTTTGTTTGACCGGAATCCGAAATTTACGCAATGTGGATCTCTCATTAGATGAGATATAAGAGAATCTTGCGTGAGATTCTTGCGTTGCTTCTTCATGGAATTAGGCCGGTGGGAGTTGATTATTTATCTTTAGGTTAAAGGGCTTAGAAGATTCCCAGGATATTGAATGAAAGATCATCACAATGGGAATTGAATCGCGAATTGAAATAATAATCATTTATTAAGATTTAATTACTACTTTATTTTTCATTATACTTTTTAATATGCAAAGTTGTTTTACGTAAAAATAAAAGTAGCAATAATGTATGACGATAGAATTAAATAATCGAAAAAAAAACTGTAGTGTAGTAATAAAGAGAACAATAGACAAAGAAAAATATGATAATACTTATGTAACAACAATATTAAAATGTTCTTATAAATCTCACCTTAATAACGTAATAAACACATTTTTTTGTTTTTATACAGTATCTAATATATTGTAGTATGAGGAAAATATTATTGTATAATCTAAACAAAAAGATGCAAAACATTATTACAAACGTTGCAAATGTTGAAAATATGTAATTTTAAAATTTAATTTATTGCGACATTTCTCTTGCAATTTGTGATTAATTTATTAAAACTTGTACACATATATGATATATATTTTACAATATATTTTAATAAAGTTTGATCCTCAGCATTAAGTCATGTATTAAAATGCGAAAATCTTGCCGAGAGAGAATTTGCGAAGATTGAATTTTTACTGAAACGACGATATGCATCTTCAAAATGAAGGAAGCGCGCCAAGGATCGACTGAAAGCTCAGCGCATTCCGCCCTACGTGTAGCACGATATTTCACCTACGACGCGCAGTCATAGTACGCTCTCCAGAATAGGAAGAGCTAGGCTGTCGATGGTGAACCTTCGAAGGGCATGAAAGACGGATGAACGGACGTCCGTGGCCTACCGCAACCTACGTAAGGCAACGACGGATTCGCTATCGCCCTTCGGTTCCCCTCTTCCTCTAACTTGACGTACGTATGTACGTTCCTACTCTCACGTATGCTCGACATAACGTCGAGTTTCCGTAGATGGTCGATATATCGATTGTTACTGAACGACCGGCTGGTCGACAGCCACGAAGAGAAAGGAAGAAAGAGAAAAGCAAAAGAGAGAGAAAGGAGAGAGAGAGAGAAAGGAGGGGGAGTAAAAGCGCTCTCGGCTGTTGTTCGTGTATGTCTGTTCTGTGGTCACTTGTTGCCTGCCACCCCCGGGGGTTGGCCTTGTCCCTCTGTGTTTGGGGAACGCTTGTCGTTCGACCGTCGACAAACCGCCCGGCGACCAAAGCGTGCTCCTTGGAGATCTTTTCTCCGGTGGATTAGGTCGGCGACTTTGCCGATGGGCGAATTTCCCCTTTTGTTTCTCCGTCTTCTTGTTCACACGTTTCTCATCGACATCACGCAAGTGGAGGTTTCCGACGAGTGTGGAAGCTGGAATTATTCGAACTTGGAAACCTGTCGCAATTTTTGGATTCTAAGATCAATGAGACAGTAACTGAATTCCGGAGAGATTTTATCTTAGACTCTACTAGTTCATAGGCTACTGAGAACGTAATCTTTAAAATCGATCTCTGGCATTTTTTTGTACAACTAATGGTTCGACAATGTAACAATTAAATATTCGCATAAACGACATTTTTTGAATTTGTATAATTTACAAGCGTGAATAACTTCATAAAAAAGATCTCAAATTTTTTTCATGAAACACATGTCTCATGTTTTAATTATAGTAATATGTTAGCAATTAAAAAAGAATAAAATGATGTTTCAAAATTATTCATTTTGACGTGGAATGTTTCATAAATTGTACACATATATATTAATAAAGTCATTTTAAGGATAAAATATGTAAAGTATTAATTTACTTTCAATGGTACAAATTAATACAAATTCAGTGTTAATTTTTGCTCTTGTGTTTTTTTAATGGTTCTGCCAGCTTGATATTAAGCTAGCACGATTTTTTTCGAAAGAATACACAGTACAAAATTAATTAATGGTATAAAATGTTTTAGTATAAAATGAGTATTAAAAATTCTCAGAGATTCGATTTGATTCTGCTGATTTGATCCTGCTAACTTTATAGAGTTGAAAATTCCATCAACGTCTCTAGGATGCAATAATATTTTATGGTAATTTCTCAAAGTCAAAATTATTTGTCGAGATTAACGCATCGATATCTTACTTTGTTTAGTCATAGTCGAGAACTTGGGCAGTAATTCTAATTCATGTGCTATATCCGAGCTATCATTTAAGTTTTCAATTACTTTCCGCAACATCCTCTTCATCTACTTTTTTCAGAGTATGAAGAACGAGTTTCATATACAAACACGCGCCGTTACACGCGAGGTACGGCATCTCTCCTTCGTCCTTCTTATCTATTTCGCCGTTCACGTTACTTATTTAAACAGCCGCCTCGCGAGCAGCCGACTAGCGATTGAAACTTCCCCAGCATGCGAAACGAATGGGAACGGTCCTATTGCCCTTTTGAAAGACATAAGTATTTCGGAGGTTATCGTTATCGAAGGAATAACAATCGATAATGGTATTCTATGCTTATTCGTTGCAGCTTCAACGCGAGGATTTTCTGAACGCAGAAACTGATGGTCGTGGCAAACACAGATGTACTTATGACGCAGTTAACATCAAATATTCTTTTTTATCTTCCGTTTAGGTAGAATCGTAACTCGCTGCACCGGCATGATAATCGAGTAAACGATAGACCTAAGAAACCGACCCTAAGCCTTGGCGATGTCGGATCCCCGGAAACAGCAATACGTATGTTTGTCGAGTCGGCTCTTTGTTAGCGTCGTCGTGATCTTCGGAATGTCTTTCACACGGTAATTTGATTGTTTAATGTCATACTAACATGACAATTCTAAAAAAAAGTCGAAGTTATGTTTTCGTTCCACGGAAGTGTTCATCGTTATTTCTCATAATTAAATTTTAATATTTGCGAAATTAAAATATATCGTTCTCTTATTTGAAGTGTGACTAAAAAGAATGATTTTTTAGTTATTATTATGAATAAGTTAAGAAAACATTATTATATCAAAAATAAATTCAATTCAAATTTATAAAAAATTCAACAATATTGTTAAAATCATCATAATTCAAAAAAAAGTAGTTAAAAAAAAATCATCACGATTTCAATAGGATAAATTTTTAAGAATTGTAAAACGATAAAATAATAAAGATTGTGGAACGTGAAAATAATAAAAATGACATTTGATCATGTTAATAATATATTCTTTTTGCCAACATTATTTAATTAGTTAATAATTTTCTGTCCAGTTCAAAAGTTTTTCCCTTATTTTTAGAAAATTTAATTTTTTAAATAAGGGAACAATATTTAAGAATAATGACATTTTGTAAAATTGGAAGATTATAATAGACTGAATAAGTAGCACTATAAGGTGACATTTGAAGATAATTATATCGACTTCAAAAAGAAATGATTCTTCTTCAAATTTATCAATTTGAATATCAAAGAGATGTGGGATAAAATTTTTATTTTTACTTATTTTTTCTTTGGCTACAGCTCAACAATGTAGCTAACAACGGTAATAATACACTTCTCTCGGAACAGATAAAATATTACAACTGACACGAAATACAGATATTACCTTACATTCTCCAAACTCAGCTGTAGTAATAATTTCCAATAATTAGTAGAACGATTCTAGAAGTCAATAATAACGCGGAGAAGATACATATCGCAAGCACGACAGAAACGCGACAAAGAAACGTCTTCTTGATGTCAATGCGATCAATTATTAGGAGCTATTATCTGTAACTCTCGCGGCAGGAGATACAACCTATTATTACGAATTGTATTTCACCGTGTTCGACGCTGCTCGTGGTAATTGTTTACGCTGAACTCTTGTGCAGTGGTCATCTTTATAACTGTAATTAACGTTCTGTAGGCATTAACGTTCCACATGTTTCTCCTATTACATGCGACTACTACTACCTCGCGGCTTGCCAACGATTATCTCTTTCTTCTATATTTTTTTTTTACTTTACGCTTGACCTGTTAACGATCTTTCACAATTTATCTTCATGAAGGTTCTTTAGCAAGAACAAATTCGTGAATACATATTTCGATATTCGTGCGATATTTTGGTCCGATATAATAATGATTGATGTAAAATTACAATATAATTTCTAATTTATATTATAATTTTTGATAAACAGACATTTTATCCGAATTGTTAAATTTATAATTTTGCAATATACATGTAAGCAAATTAGCGGTCAGTGATAAGCAATGGATATTATAATAAAAATTAATTAAATGATTTGTTCTCTAAGAATTTGGAAGAATAAATCGTATAGAGGATAAATTATTTAATTAATTAATTTTTAACATCCGTCATTACGCTCTTTTTGGCCGCTTATCTTTGCGGCCAAATAATAAACCTTACACTTTTTTTTATTCTCGATAGTAACAATACGAAGAAACTTTTATGATAGAACAGTTAACGCTGAGGAGGAGATCCCGCAATCGGTAGAAACGTGATTGTTTGCGACTCTGTTCAACAACAAACAACTAATTCGTCCTGTCATTATACCCATTTGTGCATTTCGAATCGCTACGCTGTTGCTAACATACGTTATTTTCTATTAACAGGCAACAGGTTCGTGGGACACACTCGCGCGTGTCTGCGCGACAAAGGCTCTCCGCGTTCTGCGGCGCAGAAAATCGCTCCCCAGTAGAAGAATCGTTAGTCTCGTTTTCCTCGAGTCCCACACAAGGCGGCTGCGACGGTCGATCGTAGGTAGAAGTCGGCGGCTAATGACTCTGACTGAGCTGTGCTCGGCCGCGATATATACGTACGTGGGAAACGTGGCATGGTTCCGTCCGATGAATTATATAATATTCAATTTTAAGCATGCGTGCGACCCGTCTTAATCCAGCCATTACGTCTAATTGGTCGAGATTAGCTAATATCCCCTGTAGTGATTAGGCTGTGTGTCCGCGGCTCGTTTCAGATTGAAACCAATTCCCCGGAGCATACGACGCTGCACAGACCAGGATGGCGATTCTGCTGATCGACAGATCGATCGGCTGTAACGTCGTAGGGGAAACTCGAGAGGGCTTTCCATCGGTACACTGTTCGTGGATGCAATCGCGACACCATCTTTCTACAGCCGTTCAGAAATACCAGAAATTTCCTTTCGAAATACGATACGATTGAAACACACAAATTCTGATTTTAAATGAGAGCAATCAGGTAAATTAACAGGTATGGTTTGAATCTTTTGTGTTGCCTACCAAATAGATGAAGCAAATAAAAGAAACTGAAATAAAAAAATTACATGAAAATGAAAATGGAAAGAACGATTTTGCTAAAATACTAAAAAAATTTAGCCAGATACAGATTTAAAATTAAATTACGGAAAAATAATGAGTATTGCAAAAAATTTTATCTTTCCAGCTTGAGCAATTTAATTATTTTTGATGTTTTGACAAGATTATTTTCAGATATACATAGCTAAAACTTTTAAATACTTTAGCAAAATCGTTCTTTCAGCGTAGACGTTATCTCATTAACTTGTATCTATACGTGTTATACAATGCATTATAATTTAATCCTTTTGTCAATTTTTCATTTTTTCAATACTGTTTCGTAAAAAATATAAAAATAAAAATGACTGAAGCCAGTGCTCAATGCAAAACCGTTTTATGTTGTTCAAAAATTTAGCTTTTTGAAGCATCATAATGACGCCTCTTAATATTCATTAAAAAATATAAAAATAATTACTGTTTAAAATTTGGTATACATTATACCCATTGACAAAAGGGGTAATATGTACCTATTATGTATGGAACAACACAATTAATTAACGTTTTTGCGCTACGTAATACCGTGACGATAAATTGATTAGTGATGTTCGCTTAATGACCTGATTTTCGCATCTGCGAAGCGTTAACATTTGATTTCAATACGTCCGTTCACCTCGCAGGAACGAAGCGATTTTCTAATCTCGCAGGAAGATTCAAAATAATTACGCGAATGTTGCATACAAAACTTTCTCTTTAATGCATTACAACTACGTGCGTTTGTTAAGTACATAGGATAATTGTATAAGAGTCCCATCGAGGCTCGTTTAAACTATTGTACGACATAAGAAAAAAAGAGATATATACTTGATTAATTAAAAATAATCGGACTAAAAAATAAAATAATCGTTCTTTAGATGCGTTTCTAATCGACAAGCTGTGTAAGAAAACTGATCGCTGTTATATTTCGTTCGTGTTTCTGGATCGCAGGCTATTTTTCCAGGAAACGTAAAAGCAGCCGCTCTAACGCGTGCACGCACGTGTAAACTAGCCATTATGGTGGACCATTCACACACGGCATCCAGGTGTGTAAACAAGAAGCGTCACTTTCCTTTTGACAGGAATCGGCCAGGTGAAGATTGTCACCCTCATATCTTGGGATTTAATTCTATGGTAAGATTACAGTGAAGAAATCATCGAAGCATAATAGTTTCTCGTTTTTGTTCCGGTGAACTAAAGAAATCTATTTTATAATAATAACTTACAAAAATTATCGCTATTTTTTTAATATAAAAAATTTTGTATAATGTAAAACTCTTAAAGAATAATTGCCTAAAAAAAAATTATGATTTTTATTAATGAATTAAAATTATTTTGAGACATAATAGAAATTTTTGTTATATTTTCACATAATTTTAATTCGTCGAATTATCCATTTTGTCGCGACATAATTCGACGTACAAAAATTTGAATTTTTAATAATTTTATCAATAAAATGGCAAATCATTTAAATGAACTACGAAAATATAGTAATATTATTCATCATAGTTGATTAATATTACTATAGTTATCATTACTATTTTTTCTTAATTCATATAATTTAGTATTTTTATTAGAATTTTATAATACATAGCTGAGACGCTTTATTTAACAAATTTGTAGTTACTGGTACGACTTTTTTTTTGAGTGTACACTTTTGATTAAATATATTAATTATGTTGATAGGGTAATGTTTATTTAACTCATTCATAGTAATAATTCGAAATTCATATTTTTTAAATCGTGTCATTTATCAAGTAAGGAAATGATTTTCCTATATAAATCAATGTTTATCGTTATTATTGCTCCTTAAATATCTTTGTCGATCAATGCTCGTAGTATTCGCACGAATTTGTCCGCAATGGATCGTTATAAATACTAAATGACATAATTGGTGAACAACGCCGACCGGTAGGCATGCAGTTATAAAATGAGTAAAATGACGGTTGGCAACGTAAAAGAAAGAAAGACCCTTGTGCATCTGAATAGATTTGACCAGGTATCTTTGGAAGGAGGCCGCGGTGATGAAAGGAGATATAGGACAAAGAAGAGAGGAGATAAAATGGGGTACGAAAAATAAAAGCCATAGGCAGACGCGTCAAAACGAGTCGAAACTGATTTCTTGTGGAATGGATTTACTGGTGCGACGACGAAAAAGGGAGAGCTAACTATGGCTGACCCCGGTGACACGCTCAGGTTCGGAATGTATCCATACATTAGCTACTATTCGTAGGAGCTCATATACGTTAGCCAGCGAACATAAGGGGGAGGTAGAAATTCGGTCCGATTTTTCCAAGAATTAATGACAGGCGAGGTATGCCCGCGGGGCATAATGCCCCGCGTATCTGCGGGGGGCACCGCACCGCGCCGGTGGCCGATGGGATTCGAGATTCCGGTAGGCCGATCGGAATTTATCGACCAGGCCCTCATAACTGAATTTTATAACACCGGGCCTGGGGAATATAGATCCACCTTGCCCGTGCTCTGCACCGGACTATTCTTTTGAAACTGATTTTGGTCGGAGACCAAAGA
>Ga0157364_1006139_pt1 | contig 12315 bp, 7 predicted proteins | sample AttsexASBM2_FD_111476 | JGI IMG/M metagenome (GOLD analysis project Ga0157364, IMG submission 111476) | Fungus gardens microbial communities from leaf cutter ant in Ribeirão Preto, State of São Paulo, Brazil - Atta sexdens ASBM2 | ecosystem: Host-associated > Fungi > Mycelium > Unclassified ...
ATTTGTGTTTTTGTGTGTTTTTGTGTGCGTGCTTGTGTGCGTGCGTGCGTGCGTGTGTGTGTGTTCGTGTGTGTTTGTGTGTGTGTGTGTGTGTGTGTGTGTGTGTGTGTGTGTGTGTGTGTGTGTGTGTGTGTGTGTGTGTGTGTGAGATGCATACTTGCATGTGCACACATACAAAATAATGTTAATATCTAATTTACAGTATAACTGAGGATGAGATCAAACGGCACTTTTTGACTAAAGTTGGTACAATAACTAGCATTAGAATTCCAACTAAATCAGATAAAACACCACGTGGCTTTGCATATGTGGAGATGACAAATAATATAGATTTTGAGGTAAAAGAATTTTGTGCTGTTTTTGCTATATCTTTATTAAATAATTTATTGTAATATGACTTTTGTTTTTAACAGAAAGGTCTCTCGTTAAATCATACATTCTTAAAGAAAAAGAGGATCAATGTTCAATATTCGATGCCTATGAACAGCAAAAAGACAGATACTACTAAAAAGCTCGTAGTTGCCAAAAATATGAAGCTACAAGCGCTTCAGAAGATTGAAAAATTAGCTGATGGGAATGAAAAAAAGAAGAAGCTTAAAAAAGAAAAATAGGACACTGATCAAAATATAATGAAGTGAATAGGATTAATCAATAAAAGAACTATTTGCAAAATGTTTGCTTCCAGCAATTAGCATTTTGAAATGAAAGAGCGAATTTAATAAGGAAAACAATTTTTTTTTTATATTACAAGTTTAGTACATATCTCCTCTCATATTTTCCTATAATTTTGTAAATTTATGTATTTTGCAGAACATATTCCAAGAAGGAAAATTGATTACGTTTACATGATCATCCTTAATCGGATTTAATAACATTCGCAGTTTGAACTAACCAATCACAATCATTCCATTCTTTAGAGGAATAATTATGATTAATTAGTTATAACTACAAATATTATTAAATCCGATTAAGGATATCGTGTAAATGTGGTGATTGTCTTGCTGAAGTCCTATTTTTTAATTTCACTTTTTAATGTTGGTAAGTTAAGAAATGATAATTCTTATTCTCTGTATTTTTATGCATATTCTTATGCTTTGCTTTAAGTTAGTTATATTGCATAGAGGACAGTCTGTGAAGTAGGCGACCTAGACAATCGCCTGGCATTGTATGCATCTAATAGTCGGTTCGATGCAAGCTTGGGGGGCTCTGTACAATGGAAGGAACAGGGAACAGAGAACAAAATAAGAATTTCAACATATCAGAAACTGTGTATTCTACAATACATGATACTATTCCTTTTATTGTGCGGAATTCCTTAATGTGTTGGAGCAACAGGTAGCGGGATTCTCTAAATGTCTGTATCTCTATCGATGATAGTCACTATTGTTAACTAGCAGGTGGCAGGACAATCTTGGAAAAAAGCGCTCATTGATTGTCTAGCTAGTTAACGATGTCGATAAAATGTTTAAAGAATCCTGCAACAGGTCAACATTCTATCTGTTGGACAAAAATCTACACCTATCATCGGAGAAGTGTAGTTTGGTTATCTTTAATAGGTTCAATCTGCCAACAAATAATTTACAGATTAAAATAGATATTATTACTATTAAGCCGTTCTCCCAGCAAATGAAAATGGATTAAAATGAATTGAAATTTTGTTGTATCCGAATGCGTATTTTAAATAGCGAATTTTTGGATTTAATTGGATTCAATTAGATTCAATTGGATGCAATTGGATTGAAAAATTTCCTATTCAAAATTTTGAATTAAAGTATTCACAATGCACAGAAAAAGCTAATATTATTTTTAGATATGCTATAATAATAGAGATATACTCCATGCAATTCTTATAAATGAATAAAAATGCAGTCAGGATTGAAAAGCATTCATTTTAACATTCGTGAATCAATATTTCTGAAAATCTGAATCCAGTTCAATTCACTTTAATTCATTCTCGTTTGCTAAGTATAGTCTTACTTACGACTATTAAACATATTAGTAGTTTTAGTTTAAATGACTTTTTAATTTTCTCTGATTTTAAAAGTGATTTTAAAAGATTTTAATTCAGTTAAAAAATAATATCAACCTTTCTGTGCAACGTAAATATTGCAATTCAATATTCTAAATATGGAATGCAGTTTTTCAATGTAATTAAATAAAAAAAGTTTTTATTTAAAAATGGACCATAAATGCTGCTTAAATTATTCAAGATTATATGGTAAGTAGAAAATTTTTTGTTTTAATCCAACTAAGTTCAAAAAAGTAAGAAAATGTTTTGTAACGTAAAATGTAACGTAAAAATAATTGAGCTATATTTTTTTTGTTTCTCTTTGATTACAAGTAAAATGAATGATCGATATATTTGCAAATCAAGTCGAACACAACCCGAATATTACGCTGATCACGGCGTGACATCGACCAAGTGAGATTAGATTATCTGACACTTACCCAATGTTGTCTCATAGTAATGTAAATTGTGTATATTTTATATCTGTTAAATAATGATATTTTTATTATATCTATATAATTTCGTGCACGAATTTAGATTGAAGTATGATTGTAATTGAAGTAGAGAATGAATAATACTTGAAGAAGCGGATAACATAGAAGATTCATAATCCAGAGACTCGAAGCCCATTAAAGTGCATTTTTTAATATCAATTTGAAGTATTGGGTTGTCCGGAAAGTTCGTGCCGACTAACCTATATAATTTAATAAATGTATAATTTAATAAATGTATACTAAAATTTAAATTTTCTACGTTTCAATTTTCTTTCAACATCGGCACGAACTTTCCGGATAACCCAATAGTTAATTTCAGGTATAATTATTATAAATGTCTTAGGAATAAAATTTATAATTTTTAAATAATGAATGTTTTTTTTTCGAATATTAAACTAATGTCAGCTCGGATTCAATCCATTTCAATCTTTTCGATCCATTTTCATGGATTTAAAGTACGCAAAAAAAATTTCAATCCATTTTAATCCATTCTCATTTGCTGGGCATTTTCTTCATTTAGGTGATTCATATGATATTATATTTATCTATATACAGTCCTTTAGCTTTTGAGCGAATTTTTCTCTCCCAGATTATCAAATCTAAAGTAAAAGTTTAAAAATAGAGTCAACCTGTCAAAGCATTAAATTAGGTCTGTCCACAACTTGTAAGCCGAAATACTTTCACTTCTCCACCATCTTGATAGAGCGAGATGGATTGTAAATAACGAAGACGCCTGAATTAGGTTTAGTCCATGGTGGAAGAAAACACCACCATGGTCTAGCCAAGCTGCCAAGCATCGTAAAGAAATAGAGCCGAGAGAGTCGTTTTCCAATTTGCAATCATATTAGCCGTTTTTTATTTTGTCTATACCGATCTGCTCACAACACCTATAATAATGCTATACCGAACTCCTTCAAGCATTCTTATTTCTTACAGAAAATGTGAGTGTTCCCATATAGGACATACAGTACAGAAGTTTGTAGCAATATTGCTGCGACTTATTGCAATTTTGGCACTGGCGTTTATCCTTTATTATTTTATGCAAATTATTTTGCGGATAACATACGAGTAAAAACGCAATGCATATTTACTCGAGAATATTGTTAATTTAAATGCTTGATATGAGAATGGCAGAAGGCAAGTTGGAAGCAAATGATTCTCTCCGAATAATGAAAATACATCGTCAACTAAACTCAAAGAGATATTGTTTTTCAATATATTCTTTGTGTCGATAATAAATGTGGATACAAAATGCTATTATTATTAATAAATCCGCGAACATATGCATATATACATATTATTAATTATAATGTTTTATAAATTTTATATCTTCCTCGATATTCTATATATTTTATATATATATAGAATATCGACCCATTCTATATATTTTAAGTCATATTTTAAGTATATATTTTGCTTACTTGTGAATCTTCATACGCGTATTTTACATAGAAAGAATTCTGAATGTATCATATTTCTAAAGGAGTTAAATAAACTCTTGCAAGATTGAATTCACATATAGAGGAAAGGCCCTTATTATGAGATACCACCTTCATTTGGGTAAACTAGACTAGAAGTCTATGGAATTTAAAAAAATAATAGATCATTTTGAAGGGAATTTAATAAGTTTTAAGACAATGTTACATAAAATTTAATTCAAATTTCATTTTTTTTTTGAAAATTAAAGAAATATAAAAAACAAATCGCAAAGTCAAAAAATTGTGCTCCTAATATGAGATGTCCTGAGAAATTGATAGTAAAATGCAAAGTATATCAGTATTGCAACTAAAAACTTTATTTAATATTTCTTAAATACAAACAAACAGTCAGGGTGCGCGAAAAATGAGTATGCGATACACCATACCCAGAACTCGTCTTCATGTAATTGAAATTAAACATCGTAGAAATAGGCACTCAACGTTCATTCCGGTTGTCCTTTTTATTATTGTACAATAACATTTATACTTTAGCAATGATTTTCATTATGGGAGCATAGGTTATTTCATATTATTAAATACCCTGGATATCTCATATTACGATTTCTACGTCTTATGATTTTGCAATCATCAAATCTAACTTCTGTAATTAAGCAATTCAACATATCCCATATTTTTCTTTTAGTACGACCTTACTCTATCATTACATGAAGAATTTATTGCCAATATATTTATTTATTATTAATAAACAATGATAAAAGTTCATCTCAATAAAATTTGAAGATATCTAAATTCTAAAATCTTTTTTACGATGACTATAGGCATGATCTAATAATGAATTTTTTATAAAATAATATATAATAATCTATAAAACAATATATAATAACAGTTTTATTAAACAACATATAATAACAGTTTATCAAAAAGCAATAAATTCATAGTGGAACCAATAGATAGCGTCAATTTAGCAGAAACGCCTCATATTAGGCCGCTATCTCATAATAGCTTTTTTCTAAAGATAGTGTAATATAAGGCCTGTTCTTTTTAGCTGAACTTTTTGCATGATAGAAAAAAAAGAAAAAAAGATGAACCATGCAAGAATTTTAACTAAGAACAGATCTGTAATTATACACATGCATGGTATGTATAATTAGAAATAAGAACTATATAAATTAGAATTATATTGGGTTGTCCAGAAAGTCGATTTTGAAGGAAAATTGAAACGCAGAAGATTTAAATTATATATTTTAGTATATTGTACATTTATTAAATTATATAGGTGCCATTTTGTTCTACAATCTTTCTCCATCTTTCAGGCAACTTGAAAATTCCATTCTTCCAGAATTTTTCAGGTTTTTCAGCGAAAAGCTTTTCTAAGTGATTTTTTTACCTCGACCAAAGAGTTGAAGCTTTTTCCAAGGAGCTTTTTAAGGGAATTTTGTAATGATCGAAATAGGAAATCAGAGGGCGCGAGGTTTGGTGAATATGGTGAATGGGATAGAACATCCCAACAACTTTTGTCGAGTTATCAAAGACACATGATCGCATTGTCCTGATGAAACACGACGCCCTTCCGATTCTCTATTTCTGGACATTTTTGTTCAATTGCTGTTTTCAATTCGTCTATTAATTGGGAACAATACTTCTCTGAATTTATCGTCTCGTTGTTTAGTAAAAGCTCATAATACAGGATCCCTTTCCAATCCCATTAAACACAGAGCATGACCTTCTTTGGATGAAGACCGGCTTTTGGGGTGGCTAAAGGTGATTCATTCCGCTTTCCCGAAGATCTTTTTCACTTAACATTATTGTAAATGATCCATTTTTCATCGCCCGTCACTTGCTTCAAAAATAGTATTTCCTCATTGCGTTTATAGAGGGAGTCGCAAATGAAATGCGATTATCAGATTTTTCTCCGTTAAATCGTGGGGAATCCATCAAAACGGTTTATGTAGCCAAGCTTCACAAAATGCTCGTGGATGGTGGATTTTGACATATTCAACATTTCTGTTAATTTACGTGTCGTATAGCGTGGGTTATTCTCGATCAATGTTTTAATCTGATCTTTATCTGGAGGGCCTACCCGGGCGTCTTGATCTTCAAGGTTGAAATTATCAGCTTTAAATCTAGCAAACCACTTCCGCACAGTTTCAGCACTTTCGCCATAAACATATCTTGTTTGCCACTTGTGTGGCATTTTTGCCTTTTCGGTAAAAGAAAAGCATTAAATGCACTTTGTTTTCTTCCATATTCAAAGGTGTATAAAACTGACAAAAATTAACGTATCGCAACCAAATTTTTTCCAAGTATGCCTGAAGTACTTTTATGATATGTAACGTACGCATGTTATTTGTTTTCAATCGTTCTGATATATTCAGACCTGTCCTATCAAAAATCGGTATTTCCCGGACAACCCAATACATATATATATATATATATATATTATGACTAGTATTTTTCTCTATTATATTCTCTCTCTCTTCCCCCCCTCGATCTCCCTGTCTTCCCTCCGCGCATATGCACGCGCATGCAAGCACGCAGATTTAATGGCGAAGAATGAATGTTTGCGACAAGCATTTGAGTAAATGAAGAAGAAATTACAGAAACTGACGCAAGAAAAAAAGACTACGCAAAATGTAATAGTGGCCGAATGGATCACTACAAAGTTAATCGAACTTAGCAAGAAACGTAGAGACCAAACCGTTGAAATGGAAACGTTGAAAACAAAATGCAAGAATTTAGAAGCCACTCTGATTTTTAAAGACGACATGGAGCGACAAAGAACGGAATTACGATAGATTCCCAAATCTAAAATACGTAAGAATTCTGACGATAGCATTTAGCATTTTTTTTCTATTTTACACGCAATACAGATTATATATTTTATCTCGTTGTTATTAATTTATATTAGCTTTTTTTGTTTAGAAAACATTCTTGAAGAAATTAAAAAGTTTGAGTTATGATTGAAGTTTTTAAGAAAATCTAGATTAACTGCTGATTTCTTTTTGTTTCATTAATAGCTTCATTTTTGATTCATTAATGATTTTGTTATATATTAATGATTTTTAAATTAATAATTTGTTTATATTAGTCAATTAAGTAATTTTTAAAAATAATATTTTTCTTATACTTGTAACGTCGAATAAAAATTATAACTTCATTATATAAAAATAACGAAAAATATAACCTCACTAGTAAACGAAAATTGATTAAAATGGATTGAAAAAAATTTATTTCAACGTTCGCAAATGCGTACTTTTGAAAATCTGAATCAATTTCAATGCCCAATGCATATTCATTTATAGGAAAAATTGCGCACGAAATAGATTTTCTGTGTCTTTTAATTTTAGAAATAGGTCGTGAATTTGCTTAATTCAACATTTTGGACAGAAAAAAAATTTTTCAATTCAATTAAATCCAGAAAAGGTTTTCAATGTCTACAATGATCTACAATGTGCTCTTTGTTTTTTATAATATTATTTTTTACCTCGTACCTTTTTCCTTTTTTGCGTGTTTCTTTTCATTTATCTATTTCTTTCTAGTAAAAGAGAAATGGGTTGAAATGAATTAAAATAGATTCAGATTTTCAGAAATATGCATTCGAGAACGTTAAAATTTTTTTTTCAATTTTTTCATTTTTATTTATTTGTAGGAATTGCATGAAGCATTTCTATTTCAAAAATAATATCAGCTTTTTTCTATATGCCTTGTGAATTTCTCAATTCAAAATTTTGAATAGAAAATGCAGTTTTTCAATCCATTTGAATCCAGTTAAATCCAATTGAATCCAATTGGATTCAATAGAATCTAAAAAAAAAATTTTCTTATTTGAAATACATATTCGAATAGATAAAATTCAATTCTGCATTTTAATCCATTCTCGTTTAACGGAAAGAATACATTGTATTATAGATTAGACTTAAATTTCTCCATGTTTATGGAATTATTACTGAGAATACAAAATCATAATCAATAAATCAGTTATTGTGCAGTGAGGTGGGTAAAAATATTAGCATTAGTACACTTTTGAGTACAGGTGGTTGGCGTAGACGAACTAATCCGGAGTTTGCAGCAAAAATTGGTAGAACTGCAAACAAAATTGTCTGGAAATGAAAGATCCCAAAAAGAATTATCTCTCTCTGATACGAGAAAAAAATAATAATAATGTTTATATTTCTATTTCAAATTGACACTTCGCAATCAGAATTATCTTTATCGTAAATTGTTTTATATTAGCTCATTATTTCATATTCAATATAAAAATTATCTGCTTATTATAGACTTATTATATAGATATATAGTACGCATGAATGGCAACTATAGTAGAGCACTCTACACTCAAAATTTAGCTTAGTGTGGAAATCCATACTCGAGGAATCCAAGAATTGGATTAAAAATTAATTTTTAAAATGTTGTACGCGGATGTCGACCGATATTCGTAATGATAATTGCGTGCACATAAACAAATTCGAGAGAAATTTAACTCAGGGATCATTTATACGGTTGTAACCATGTGCCGTATGTCGTATAATCTGTAAGAATTGACTAATGACAGTCAAACACATTCCTCTCTTACAATTGAATAAGAGAGGAATATTCGATTAGTCAATTGTGATTAGTCAATTCTTACAAATTACGGCCAATATAAATGATCCCTTTCTGACTGTTAGACAGAGCCCTAATGAGAAATGACAATGGAATCAACGTTGATTTGATGTTAATTCCATTGCCATTTCTTACTGGGGCGCGTGATCGCAATTCGCAATTGTAAAAAAGGAGACAGCAGCAAAGAGCACAAAATAAATAAAAAATAAAAAGAAGTCGTCATTTTGTCTCTTCCTTCCTTTCGCCAATCAAAAATTTCACACTCACACGAGATGCGTAAGTTGTCGCCTGATATGTATTATAATTTAACTCTGTTTCTCTAGATCGACAAAATTTGCCTTTGGAATGTTGAAAAAAAAAGACGGTAACAGAAAGTATTGCGAAGGAACTGAGACAAGCGGAAATAGCGTTGGAAACTTCGAAGAGGAAAACTCGATGCTTCTAAGGCAAGAGTAAAAATATTGGAGCAAGAACTGAGTATCGTGAAGGGGAATATTGCGACGCTAAATGAAAAAAGATCTCACGACAATCGTTTAATTGATGTGCTTATTGTTAGTGATCAATGATATTTAGTTTTAAAGTTTTAATACGTGTATATATGTATACATATATAGATATATATAGATATATATAGACATATATAGATATATATAGATATATATGTATAGCGTTACAAAAAGATTTGTTTTCTAGTATTAATTAAAACTATCTAAACTATAGTTTCTATATTCATTACAAGTAATCGTATTTAATTTGTTATAATATTATATTTATTGAAACCGACTCTACATTAAAAAAAAATTAACATTGAATAACTCAATTAATGCAATAAATCAGTTTCAATCATTTGTATTCTTACATACCACCCTGAATGAGAATATAGAGTAATAATAGCGATATCTGATATTACATATTTAATTACGCAGTAATCAATCTGTTACTTCAATCATCCATACATCGCTCTGGATCTTACAAATTATTGATATTAATGAAAAAATTATTAATATTAGTATCAGCGATGATGAGTCTATGGTCGAAAGGAAAAAAAGGGAAGATAAAAGAAACACAACATAGATAATTAACTGTTTAAATCTTAAGGATCCTTTTGATCTTGTTTTTACCAATTCAGCAACTTAAACAACTCTAAATCTAGTCACTTTAAATCTAGTCACTTCAAATCATTTAAATAAATGCAATTATTGTTTTCAATATCTAGCATGTAAATATACATACATATATTGGATGCATTCAGAACGATAATCGCTCACTGAGTGCTCAGTGAGCTCTTTCATCTGATTGGCATATTCCATTAAATCCTATATAGATTATTATAAACCAATTAAATGAAACAGCTCATTGCGCGCTCAGTAAGTGATTGTCGTTCTGAATGCACCTATTATGAATTGTCTGGCTTTATAATTAATCAAAATATATCAAAATGATCTGGTATTTTATTAGAGGCGATTGAAGATTTCTGAAGCGAGATATCAAGATCGTGAAGTAGAAATAGGGAAAACATGATGGAACGTGAAAATGTGAACATCAAGAATGAACTGAGAGCAACGCAATTGCATGTTGATCGATTACGTAGGAGATTGGAGGAACGCGAGATCGAGATTGATAAATTGAAGTCTACGGTCCGTATTCAGAACCGTTTACAACGACATTAACGCGCTAATATGTTATAATTTACGTTATATTATAGAATTTTAGAGATAAAAGCGCGCTTTTATCAATAAAAGCACGTTCTGAATACGAACTTATATATACGTATTAAATATAAATGAACAAATCATTTGTACATACTATATATGTGATGTACGATTTAAGTTATGCCATTCCGATAAGGGAACACATTTGTTTTCCAATTTCAAAAATGGCATTCTGTCGAATGAATCTTTCATCGAACCTCCATTCATCCAGATTTTTGGCTAATCGAAAGGCGGCAGATCAGTTGTTAGCTCGCGAAGCGAATATGTGACCTTGATTTTAGCTGCTGAAATCGAACGAGCAAGGCTGTTGGAATTGATAATATTACTTAATCAACGACTGGACAAAGAAAGAAACGAAGCTGATGCACTTGCAGTATGAAGTTACATTTTTTATTACATTTATTAAAGAATTTTGTTAATAATTAATTTGATAAAAAGACATTGCAATTTTGTGGTAATCTGTTAAATTAAAATTAAAAATTTTTCTAATTAACTTTCTAATTAACATATTATATATGTAGATCTTATAAAAATTGAAAGGAAAGGGAAAATGGCTGTAAGAAAAATTTGGAGTATAGGAGAAAGAATATGCAGGAATGATTTTAAGAGAAGATGTTATTATTTAAATATTTGATGCAGAGTGTAATGTCTTATGGAATAGAAATATGGGATTGCGGGAAGAAAAGGTTTCAGAAAAAGTATAATGTTGGTCTATTATGTGAGGTGGATTTTTAGTTTGGATTTTTGTATACCTATGGTGCTTTTCAAGCTACACAGTGTGGTACAGTGATCATCCATCTTCGTTTAATATTAGCAAACAACAATTTAAGAATATAATGATTTTGATGATGAACTGTATTACATTGTAATCTGTGCTTCTTGCTAGAAAACACTCCTAGATATCTGATGAGGGAACTAACAATGAAGAAAATGTAACTGGGTGAGGATTGCATAGGAAGTATGAGGAAAAGATAAAGAAAAAATTTACAGGATTAGTGTTGGGTGAAAGTGAAGGGAGTGTTTGGAGGAAAAGCAGGATTATTGGTAAGATGATTGGTAAAGATATGAAAAAAAAAGGAAAAAATATTATAATAGGAATAGTTGAGGGATACAAGCTCCGGAAGTGATGGGAAATGGATAAGACAGTTTAGAAAAAGATTTAGTTATGAGAGAAAGGGATATACAAGGTTTGTTCGCGTTGCATGCTCCAACATGCTCCTACTTCCTCCAACCGTAGCTCCTACTCACGCTACATACGCGCTCGTTAGAGTGAATAGGAGCTATGTTGAACATGTTGAAGCATGTAGATTCAATGAAAGCTAGGACAGCAGAATAAAAAAGGCTTTAGTTATAATAGAATATACAAAGAATTAAGTAATAAAGAAAGAGGACCGATTTATCTGAGGAAAGACTAGAGCTAATAAGAAAAGGGAAAGAGGTAAGAACTTTAGTAAGATTGAGGTATGGAAATATGGAAGAGACTAACAAATATTAGTTAGATGAGGGCCAGGAGGGGGGGAGGGAAGAAAGGTGAGGTGTATATTTTTTGTGGAAAAAGTAAGGATAGTATAGAAAATGATGTAAAGGAATGCGAGTTAAGTGAAGAAGAAGGAGAAATTATAGATGGATTATGAAGTGATGAATTGGATGCAATGATATATTAAGGGTAAAGTCATAAATTATGGAAAGATAAAGAAAGAATATATTAAGAATAAAGAGAGACGAGGGAGAAAAAGTTTTAAGTATAAGATAGATGTAGAGAAAGAGAGAGGGAGAGAGGAGAGAGGTGTAGATCTGTGTGATAAAGAAATAAAAAATAGTGAAGAGGAGAATATAAGATTGGACTGAAAATTAAAGGCTGTTCTATATAAATCTTATAACATTTAATAAATCCGAGAATTTATCACAACCTGCAAATATACATTTAATTTACGAGAGTCGTTTGATAAGTTTGGTAAATTTCCATGAAATGGCGCTACAATCCATTTGATGACGCGACATCTCGAAAGATCCACTCTTCGAACCCCTTCAGGCCAAATTTCAGCCAGAAAGGACGCATA
>Ga0157364_1006140_pt1 | contig 12313 bp, 5 predicted proteins | sample AttsexASBM2_FD_111476 | JGI IMG/M metagenome (GOLD analysis project Ga0157364, IMG submission 111476) | Fungus gardens microbial communities from leaf cutter ant in Ribeirão Preto, State of São Paulo, Brazil - Atta sexdens ASBM2 | ecosystem: Host-associated > Fungi > Mycelium > Unclassified ...
ATATATATTTTTAAATATATATATATATATATATATATATATATATATATATATATATATATATATATATAGTTACAAGTTTCTGTATCATTTTTCATCTTACTACAACTATCATATATCATTTTTATTTTTTGAATATATATTTCACATACACACCGTTTTTCATATTATTGCAAGTTCGGAGTATCATGAGTAAAAATTAATTGTTGTACGTACATAATAAACGACATTTTGTATTTATGATAACAATGAAACAGTCTATTCAAGTCCTTGTTAAAATTTTGTATTGAATTTTTAATATATTCCAGTGTTACTATAATGTATGTATTGGGTTGTCCGGAAAATTCGTGCCGACTAATCTATATAATTTAAATGTATACTAAAATTTAAATTTTCTGCGTTTCAATTTTCCTTTAACATCGGCACGAACTTTCCGGACAATCCAATATATGATTGTGTTTTATATATATATTTAAATATTTTTATTAAATTAATATTCAATATCTTTTAATGTTAAAATAACACAATTTATGAATAAGATAAATGAATAAAAATGTTTTTTAAACGTAAATTTTAAAATAAATAAGTAAAACGTGTTAATTTAACATGTGATAAATATTAATTTGAACATACATCATAATTGTTTACAAATCGTGTGTTAATTTTTTACATAACTCGTATATTACTTTCTAATGCATTCAGCTTATATTAAATAATATTAAAGAATTGAATAAATGAAAATTTTCCTATGTATCATTAATTTATCTAGTTTTCGAAAACTTATCGTTTTCGATATTATGAACACAACAATTTCAAGTGATCAAAATTCTCTCTCCTCTCAATAAGTACTAAATTGCGGGTTATTAGCAATATGAAAATGTCTCTTTTCCTTTTTTGCTTATTACTTGGCAATAACCCTTCTGGCGGCATGCCACTAACTACTTCGACAGAGATTTCACGTCTTTACAGATTAAGTCCGGTTGGCTTGCGCAATTATTTACGTGTACTTTCCTAATCCGTGGAGTATATTCCGCTGTTATTAAATACCACGCGCGTTTAGAAAGTTTTGAATGGCTTGCCTTGAAAATTACGCTTAGATCTCACCCTACATGCACTTTACATACTTCGCTTCATGGCGAATTGTGTAAATACAACATATTGCGGTACACTGCACACGGATGCACGTCCTAAAACGGAGTGGGCTCCTCGGACCGCACATATAAGCTGGCTAAAATACCGTCGGCAGACAATATTCGGCCGGTAGGGGTTTACACGTACGTGAGGACAGACATGAGACAGGAACGTGGAAGGCGTTCAGTATGGTGGCAGCGGGAGGTAAACGGCAAAAGAGAGACAGAGAGACAGACAGACAGACAGACAGAGAGAGAGAGAGAGAGAGAGAGAGAGAGAGAGAGAGAGAGAGAGAGAGAGACGAGAAAGACTCACATTCTCACGCGCGGATAACTCTCTTTGTGAGGGCATGCTAAACTTTCTTCATTTTATTTTGCAATCACGCGGATACAAGCAATAAGACTTTACATCTTATTGAGACGTAAAGCCTTATAGCCTAATTTCGTAATTTCGTAATGTATTGTATAGCGTAACATCAACTGCGACGAAAAGTTCTGTTTGAATACTCATACTGCTTCGATAATTTTAACACAAAGTTTAAACAAGACAATACAAAATAATTTAGAGAAATCGGCATACAAAATTATAAATAATTCTCCTTGCAATTTTTCTACACGTCACTCTCTCTGAAGAGAAAAATTATGTAAATATTTTCTCCAAATGAAACATTGAACGTTTCATTCACATAATAATTTTATGATAGAAAAATAAAAAGTATCTAAGATCTATGTTGAATTTCTGAGATATGAAAATATGAGTTTATTCAGCAGGCGTTCATGAACTCATCTGTTCTTAATTCATCGCTATTCTGCAATGTTAATAAACATTTTAACAACTGCAAGGAAAATGATAATTGCGAGCAAGGATATATTAGGAGTGTTGAACGCTCAATAAGTCATTGTATCACGTTTTGTTATGTGGACATCGCCTTGGTGCAACAAAAAAAGATAAAAGTAAAAGATAATTACGAGTAAGTATATATTCGATAAGGGATGTTCAACGCTCGATAAATCATTGTGTCACGTTTTGTTATGTGAACATCTTGGTGCAATAAAAAAAAGATAAAAATTTGAAACAAAAAAAGATAAAAGTTTGACATAGGAATTTCTGCAAGGAGAAAGATCGTAAGAGATCATAATAAAGAGAATATCGTAAAAGAAAGTAAAACATGAAGAGTAAAAGTCAGTAATAGGATACATAGTTATTGTTCCATGAAGCAAGTTTCTTTCATATTTTTTGCATAACGTCAAAACGTGTCGTTCAGGCATGCGAACGATCTAGGTCTATTGTTATACTCAAAATGTATTTTGCTCTCTAAATCGGAGAAAAACACACGCAGTGATCGTTCTTTAAAGGCGTTATAAGAATTTGAGAAATGTAGATAATGTAATTCGTATTAGAATAGAGAAAATTCTCTATTCTATTTAAGCAAGTAGCAATTCATCAGCGATATGTCGTGATTTAAAAGATCGAATTTATTAAATATATGGATAAGTTTACCTTATCGACAATCTTTTTCATATCAGTAACATATGGTTATATTCCCGTTGTGCATATTTTTACAATAAGACAAATAAGCTTCTCAATACACTGTTTAAAAAAGATAGCAAATTTCATGTACATTTAACGGAAGAAAATTTGAAGCAAGTATAACATTAAAAACATTTAATGTTATCATTGAAAATAAAGTTGCAAGTAACTTAAATTTAATGTTCACATGCATTAAATTTCATACAAATCCATATAAAATTTTATGGAAAGTACACTAAATTTCATGTACATATACACAAATATTTCAATTATAAGAACATTAAATTTAATGTAATGTCATTAAATTAAATTAACTTGTGTAAAAAAATACGTTAAATTTTATATTTTTAAAAGTACTTTTAGAAATGTTTTCTTTACATATAAATAAAGTTATGAACAAATTAAAAATAACGAATGATTTAACTAAAAACTAAATTATAATAATTACTTAAATATAATAAACATGTAAACACTAAATTTCATAAAATTTCATGACATTACATTAAATTTAATGTACATGTATACAAATATACTTTTTTAGTTATAAGTACATTAAATTTAATGTAACGTCATGAAATTTTTAACAGTGTACATAAAATGTTAATGAAATTCAAGAACATTTTTCTAACAGTGTATAGGTGAACTTGAAATATCTTCTTAATGGCAGTCTTCATTAGTAAGGTAAGTTTTCGAAGAGACATCTTAAAAGAGAAAATCATCAAAGTACATGCATCCACAAGTGCATACCTATAATTACGTGTTCCAAGATAAGAATTATCGAACATAATGAAATATCACTCTGTATCTTTATCTAGCTATGATAATTATTATTGTTTGTAATACGTGCTTCCTCAGTCTCGAACAAACAATGATTTTCTATAATATTGTACATTAAACGAATGATATTTCTTGCTCGTCCGTGCCAAATTACGAAAGCATCCGAACAATTGAAATATCCGCCAAGCGTAATGTCTATCACCGGAAAAGGAAAAAAAATAAAAAAAATATGACGCGCCATCGTCCGGTGCTTAATCGACACTCATCTTCAACAGGAAGATGAGTATTATTACTGAGGTGTCTCCGCAAGATAGCATTACTAGAATAATGTAATAGTATTATGTCTTGAATTACGTAGTCTTTATTATAGGTTCTAAATAGCGTTCTGAAGGCCGTCGGATTTTCAGTTCCCGCGCCGAGACATGATATGCCTAATGGCGCATTGCAAAAAATATTTTGATTTTCACGATCGATGACACGATGATTGATCGATATCGCGTATCTTCATGATTTGTTTCAAATAATTCAAACATTTATTTAATGATAATTCCTTGTTTAATTATCAAAGAGCAAATGATTAATATTCAAATCCAAAGTCTCTCTGATACTTTTAGAATGAATTACTTTCGAGAATATCCAAAAAAACGATGATTCGCGGATAATATCAGTGAAATGGAATTTTATCATTTCAAATGAAGCGATTTGCTTCGCGTACGCGATAAGACGGAACAAAGGCTCTCCAATGATATTTACCACTCGATATTATTGTATTATTGTACGTTTATCTATCTATACTATATATATTGATTCAAGCAGGCGTTTCGAGTAAATTAAAGAGAAACGTATTCCATTTCTTGAAAAAAATCATCCATTTCTTAAAACTTTTTCTAAAAATAATCTTAGATGCACTCGAGATGCACGCGTATGATTAAATTGAGATTTGTATGTTTCTTTGGGTTCGAAAATTATAGGTATTCCGACGTAATTGATGTACATCGGAAACCTCTGAAGTATCATGCTGCATTGACCTTCCTGCAAAATTGCGATCACTAACCCTACTCGTAAGAAACGAGTACGTCGAATTATTCCTTTTATGATGGATTCCATTGGGAACTCGGAGAAACACATGCACGTTACTCATATTACTTACTACGAATCAAAATGTTGCGCTCATGCGAATAAAAAAAAAATAAGTAAAGACAATTATCCGATTGTCCAGTAACTTGATTCTATCATAACGAAAATGTCAATAATAGCATTGAAAACGATCAATTCTAATCCCCAATTGATACTTTCTTTAGTACCGTAAGACTGATTCGTTGCGAAAGTATTTTCATGCGAACTATAAGAGGCAAATGCGTCATGTTTTCAGTCTATAAATAATCGAAATATACAACGTAATCTATGATACGTATGTATACCTAACACACATAAAATATGTAACGAAACGTCGCGTGTTAAATATAATCTGATCGCAATACAAAGGGCATTAGAATAAATGGGTTGTGCGTAGGTATATATTTGGTATGACTTCCTATAACACATAAATAAGTATAGTAACATTTAGATTATCGATTTGGAGCATAGATACAGCATAGATACTCTACACAACAGGTTGTATTGTTTAGCTTGCGTGAATTGCATAGCGTTAATATATAGTGAGTTAGATGGTCTGCTAGACCACGTTTATGTTTAATTTAAAGTATGAAGTGAAGCTATTCACAAGTCTCTTTCGCTTTGGTGCGTCGCATTCCAGCGTTATCTCTCTCAAATGCTGTATCACGATGATAAGAGTACCCGGGACTGTACTCGTGGAATACGTAGAATTCGCGTTCATTGCCACGCCGTTGCGTCGTGTTGCTTTTCTTTGAACATGCATTTCTTTGACGTGTTTGGCACGCAAGCGGTGCACTTTCACTCGACGGTCAATGTCATCGGAAACCAGTTTGTAATCATACGAACAGCGCCGACTGGTTCCTGTATATGAGAAGATAGAGAAAAAAAAAAGAAAATCCTATATTCTTTTGGTGAGTGTAAATGATTCGAAAGACATTCGCTCGAGTATTTTTGAACAATAAAGTTACCTACTATCGCATCAGATATTCAACACGTGATACACTATTTAAGAAACTATGTAATATCGGATAATTGGTCGATGCTAGAAAGATAGTTACGCGATAGGTACATCATTTTCACGAAATAAACAATACCTTTGTTGTTGATAATAGAGAGACACGTTGTTGCTTGTAAAAAGCATTTTTAAATCGACATTATATTCTGCTTTCCCATAACTCGGAAACAAATTAAACACATCTAATCTAGTTATAAAAATCGATTTACATGTAAAAATAAATCTTAGTCTGCAGAGAAATGAGAAAACTAAAATCAATTCAAACTGAAAAGAAAGAAAGAAAGAAAGAGAGTGAATAGTTAGTTCAATTTCTAATAGACATATCTAATAGAATTTCTAACAGATAATAAAATAAAATGTAAAAAAAATCGGATATCATACTTCCTAATTTTGGAAACTTTCACTCCAAAAAGACTGAAAATTGAGTCACTTTTGAACAAGTGTGGCAGATTTTTTTTAGGAGTGAGATTTTATTCTTTTGGAGCAAGATTTCAGTAAATTTCACTCCAAAAGAGTAAACTACTACTCCAAAAACAGTAAAAATCTGTCACTCTTGATTAAGAGTAAAAAGTTTCACTTTTTTTCAAGACTAACTCAATTTTTATTCCAAAAGATTTAGAGAATAAATAAAAATATGATTCATATGAAGATTGGTTGTCGCTCACTATTAGCAACATTCGAGCTACTGTAGAGATAAAGCTTCGATATATAACGTTTTCTAATTCTAATGGCAAATTATTATACACGAACATTCAACGATGCTTTAAAATATTCACTGAAAATTCCTTGCATACAGTATTCTATCATCTAATTTCATTGGAATTCTATTAAATACGTATGCATGCTTCTGTATTCTTCGAAAATAACTTGTAACTAGTTGCATAGATATTTATTAACTTGTATTACAATCTGGATGAAAGTTAACGTAATATTAAAGTGTATTATATTATAAAAATTTTATGATACATAATTAAGCAAATTATTTTACGCGAAAATAAATAATATGTAATGATAATTTGTAATATTTGCGAATATTCTTCAATGCTCGATACAGGAAGCTATCCAATTTTCATTAGTTTAAATATGTTTAGTAAACAATTATGGTAATTATATAGCGAGAACTTGGACGAATGCGAAATTTCTAGAAAGGCCGTAGTCCGTGCTGAAGTCAAATAATGTAACATTTGGAATGCAGTTCAAGGACGCAGTACATTCACATACTGTGTAATTTACAAAATAATCTTTTCTGCGGTTTCACGACTTTTTCTTGTGTGACGCTGTTCTATAATATCGTATTCTATAATAATGTACAATCATATCCAATTAATTGGCTAGATATTAAATGTTACGTTACGCTCTGAATGTTAGCTTTTCTTTCCGTTTCTATCAGCTAAGTTTTATCGTGGATTTTTTAAAATCTCATTGACTTACCCAATCGAATATTATCCAATTAATGCTAACATAAAGTCGGCCACGCGTTGAGGATTGGATTACGAAAATCTCAGATCGATTTAGATAAAGAATATTCGTTAAACTGCAACGATTATGGAATATAAAGAAAAATTGATTCTTCGTTCTACACACATGAATAAAATATTATTAGAAGCTATAATTATATACAAGTAACTGTATGAATATATTATGTTTAATTTATTCATGTCGGAAGAATCAATAAAAAATGAAGTCACCTTGATTCTTTAAATATTCGCAGAAACACTGTGTGTGTCGCTTATTAAAAAATGATATACAATTTACAATGCAAAATCTGAATTTCGAAGTTCAGCAGATTTTATTAAAAACATATGCTAACAACAAAAATAAACACTCCTTGCTGCACGTTAAATCGCAAAACGCATGAACGTATGAAATGTGCTATATGCGTAGTATTATGAAAAGATGTCACAATAACCCGAGTAATAATCTAATAAAAAAAAAGCGGAGAAATTTCCTTTTTTTCGACATTCAATTCTTTCGTAACATTTCGCTATATTAATCCATTTGCCTCAATCAAAAGTTAAAACACGTCAGTTTTAATTACGAACAACTCGTAGGACAATATTCGATTGTGAAATAATTTTTTCGATTAGGATATTGATAATAAATAGAGGTAGAAATGTACTCACTATTTTTGCGGCCTTCTCGGACCTTATACGTAAGATCGGTGAATGCCAGGTCGACCGGTGGTCTTTTCGGCAAATGCGTGATCGTCTTTGGTTGCATCGGCATGATTTGTAGCCGCACCGCCGAGTTCTTTCTAGGTTGCAACAAAATTCCATTGGAATCCTCCGCCGTTGAACAATTTCCCTCATGCTTCATCTTTTAACGAGATATTCCGTCCTTTTCTTCTAAATGCTGATCGCCGATCCTTCGATCAACCGCGCGCGTTTTTTCTTTCGCAATGTTTCGAGATCGATGAATCACCTTTCGCGAAGGTAACATGCGAAAAAATTCCGTAATCGTCGATTTTTCACAACCTGCAATATCGCCCACATGATGCAATGCACTTCGCAAGACATGTTAAATATAGCGTTTGATTTTTGGGAGGGGGAGAAAGAGAAAATTATATCAGTACTACGAGTTATGTTTCCGTAGCATATTTGATTCGATAGCAAATCTACTCACTGATTTTGTGGAATCAGTTACGTGGAACTATTTAACTATTTACTCAAGTTTGCAAATGTTTTTTCTATTCATTGATTTTCTATTACCATTGAATCGCGCTTCTTTCAATTCAGCGAAAACATTAAATGTGTTCTCTGCTTTATAATAATTATGTAAGCATGTAAGTCTTTTTTCAGCAAAAAATTGCGCTTCCATCGAATCAGCTATTGAAGTTTTCTCATTTTATCATGATTTAATATCATTCACAAAAAGGAAAGATGTAAAAAAGCGTTAAAAAAAAAATCGTAAATATTGAGAATAAATGTTACATTTGTACAGAACATCGAAAGAATAATTTTTTGCTAAAGTATTTTGTTGAATATCAAAATAATTACATAAAAATCTCAAACATGATGAACAATAAGTCTTATCTCATTCTAGCAAGAAATCCTATATCTTAGTGATAAACCTTCTCAAATTACGAGGGACAGTCTGAAATTTTAACTCTTCGTCCTAAACTTTGTCCCAAAGTAAGGACACGATTATAAATTGTTCCTCTTTTAAGTGTAAAAATAAAAAATGTAAAGTAACAAGTAATGTAATAAGTGTGAAATATAATTTTCAACAAATATGTGAAAATATTTTTTATTTAAAATGATTTTTTATTTAAAATCCTAGATATTCATAAAATATATTCAGTAGAAATAAAATACAATTAAAAAAAATATGTGTCTCGCAACACGATGTAATCTTTGTTGTGTTACATCTTATGTGATGTTATACATTAAGTATTAGTTATTTACATACAAACATAATAATATAACATGTTGTTTATGCGTTTCGTTACGTTAACAATTATTTAAAAAATGTTTATTAAAATTTAATTATGACAATTAATGAATTTTTTTTAAATATTTCTTTTAATATTTCTCTTTGCCTTCTTAATCACCTTATTCTATATATTATGTATTTTGATACTCAACAAAATTATTTTCAGATCTATATTTAGCTAAATTTTTAGATACTTTAGCAAAACCGTCATCCATGCATATTGATTTATTTTTTGCATAAATTTTTTTCATAAACATTTTTCACATATAATCCTTCAGTATACACGACGATTTTCCGGGATTAATTTTTATCACTCTAACAAATATACAAAAATTATTAATTGATTCTTGCGTATATTTTAATAGCCGCGAGATTAATCACTAATAATAAAAGTGATTTCCAATTTCTTATATTCACTTTAACATGATTTCAAAGTGATTTCTTTTGTTTTCCGGAAGAAATGTTCAGAATGTGCGACCGAGCGTATGGCGATACTTTTTTATTTCAAATTAATTCTTTCAATGAATTGCTTCATTGATTGATTCCTCGCTGATTTCAGAGATTTCAGAGATAAATGGCCCCTCATTAACATCTTTCAGAAAGTATTTGTAAGATTGTGTATTTAAATAAATTGTATATAAATGTTATAATTAATCACTTGATATCTAGTTTTTCGAAGAAGAGAAACGTGCGAGACACAATGATCCAATCATGTACACTAAGGATTAAAAATGATTATGTAAACATTAATATTAAACATCTCATCGTAGTATAATACGAGAAACAAAACATAAATAATTAATTATACGGTTTTTATTCTAATCGATTATCATTTCATTCTGATAAAACAGATCACTGCACAGATCACACACACATTTACGCAAAAACCAGCATTACCTATAATTTCCTAACATTAACATATAATATCGATTAGGCGATTAGCGTATAAAGATCACATGGAATAAAGATATATGTAAAGCAGAAGGAAAAACAAGATATAAAATTATCTTATAAGTTAATATTTTATATATCAAGTATATGAACAATTTCTGATCGATTGTCATCATTATAACAGACTTTTTTATAATTTTTATGATTATTATTTTATCTGCATATTTTACAAAATTTTTATGTAACTATTTTCCATGTTTTAAAATTAATTCGATAAGAAACACTTGAGCCGCCGTATTGTGTTGCAATAACAAAACTCGTAGCAACAAAAATCATCAAGGAAATACACAAATAGACTTTTATGGAAATATTAAAAAAATAATCTCTCTCTTTCTTACGAAGGTTCTACTCCAGCAAATCTGACAGCGAAAATCAGAGAACCGAAACTGCCTCTTTCAGAGATATTGTCTACGTTCAGCAGAGAAAATTATCAGTTAGCGATAATTGATAATTATTGAGTCTTGCTTGATAATGATTGAATCGTATTAAAGAATCACTAAGCTCTAACTGATTAGTTTTCTCTTCTGAACGCAGCCATTCTTTTTGTGGAAAAGAGCGAAGAATAGAATAATTTTGATGCATTGATTCTTACATTGCCCAACTTCGCGATGTTTCCTTTTGCCGTCGTTGAAGAAACCTCTCCGCGGATATCGAAATTAGCCTTAAGATGCAACGAAGCGCATCTCCGGAGTTGGCGCAGAGCGATCGCGAGTACGAGTGTGAATGAGACGATCAAGAATGACAGACACAACACACTCGATCCGTACGATTGCACGTGTCGCGGCGCACTCCCGAACATACGCGATGCACCGCGGTTTTAGACGTATCCCGCCGGATACGCTCCGATAACAAAGACTCGCGACAGGAAGTAATCGGTGCGGTGGGGAAACGATGAGAGACGAGCGAGCGGTGCTTTACACCTTGCGATGCACCCACCGCCCGCGACGACTCGAACTGAACTGAGCTAAAAAGCCGCGACTGTAAGTTGCCGTTGACCGACGTCCCTTTTGTCTCGCTCCCCTGGCCGCCCTACCCTTTTTTCATTCCGTACAACTAAGGAAGAAGGCATTTACGGTTGAACATGAGAACAACGCTATCGACAGATCAAAGTCTACGTAGATGCGATGACTAATATAATGTTAGCAATATCCGCGCCGAGGGAAGTCAGTCATCCTTTTTGATTTTATCATCACCTTTTTATTATTTATTGTACGATAGAAAATTAGAAAGTTGTAGGCGGATATGACGTCTAATAACTGTTGAAAATTGTATTCTCACTGCATTTTAACAAAGCATTCTCACGATCAGATTGAGAATTGCAATACTGTCTATGTTACATGGCATCGAAACAAATTTGTATGAAATATAAAGTGGCGTCTACAATGAGATTTTGTCTCGGTTCACAACTTTGCTTTAAGAAGCCTTAAGTCATAAGTCGAAAAAGATTATAAGCGAATTGAGCAAAACTCAATTCTTATGGCCTAAAAGCATAAGTTCTGTGGTCGATATATCGTCACTTACGGCTTAAGATCTCTTAAGCCCGACTTTTCATTAGTCTGGATCTACAATAGATGATTTATGCCCGTATTCATAATCAGGCCTTATATTTAAGTTTTCTTAAATTTATCTTTAGATACTGTACGAATTATTTCATTGGCTGCTGAGCATCTAAAGATAAATTTAAGGAAGCCTTAAGTATAAGATCTGACTATGAATACGGACATTAAGTTTTAAGCTGTAAGAAATTGACCAATTATAGTCGAATGCGAGAAGAATAGTCAACTGTGATTCATCCATTTCTTACTCTCTAAATCTGAATCAGTGGATAGTCACTAATTACCCAGTGGCATACTTTGGACGAATTAAAAAAAGAACGAATGTTTGAGTATTATATAACTAAACTACTGATATTTGCACGTTAATTTTAATCTTCCAATATCATGTTCATTGAATTTAAGCACTAAAAATAGATTAGTTAGATCACACAATAAAGATTAGGTTAGGGATCTCACATTTAATTCACTGATTACCATGGCATACTTGGCACTGATATTATCCACTGATTCAGATTTAGAGAATATGGCTTAAGGTTTACAAATTTATTGTAGATCCGGACTTAGCTAATTAACTTGTTAGGCTTAACCTGATGTTTTATCCAATAGACTTCATTTGTGATGATGTTATACATGAAACCTATTGGGTGAAACATCAGGTTAAGCTTAATTACAAAATTACAAGTTAACTAGATAATAAAAAAACTGGGCCTTAAAGCTAGATTGTGGACCGAAACTTTAAGACGTAAAACTTAAGCTTTAAGCACTACGCCGTAATAAATTAACTGATCATAGTCGAATGTTCTCA
>Ga0157364_1006141_pt1 | contig 12313 bp, 4 predicted proteins | sample AttsexASBM2_FD_111476 | JGI IMG/M metagenome (GOLD analysis project Ga0157364, IMG submission 111476) | Fungus gardens microbial communities from leaf cutter ant in Ribeirão Preto, State of São Paulo, Brazil - Atta sexdens ASBM2 | ecosystem: Host-associated > Fungi > Mycelium > Unclassified ...
AAGAAATATAAATTTCAAAACTTGAAAATGTTGCTACAGTTAAGTAATTATTACAACAGTAACTTGCAATTTTGTGTTTATGAATAGATATTCACGTTTAATTGAGATATTTTTCTTAATTAAGCTAATCTTAATTTTTTTAAAATCTTACAATTAAATTCGTCAAACTTAATATCTGAATCTGAATTAGTGACTTAATGATATCACTTTCAAGTATGCCACTGACAATCAGTGAATTTACAGTTAAACTAAAAAATCAATTATTCAACTAAAAAATCAATGCAAAAACATGAAATCTTTAACATAACCAATTTTTAATATATAAATTTAATATATATTATAACTGACGTGCAAATATCGGTATTTTAATTATACACTGAATCTTCCTTTTTTTTTCTTTGAATTTCACTGATTATTCAATAAGGATGACATTCAATTAGTGATTATCCACAGATTTGGATTTAGAGAGTACGAGAAAATGCTCACTAATTTCTTCGGTTAATTAATTTATCATGGTCTTCTCGTTTTAGATTTCGTCGTAATTTACTGCACGTCCGTTTCTCTGGACGTCTTTCTTCCGCCACGCTTCCTGCACCGCATATGTAAATGCGAGAGTTAACACCACAGAACGCACGGAGATCAGAGCTCACGGCTAACGAGATTTTGTGAGAAAGCTGTTGTGGTTGATGATTCATAGTGATCTTCCGGCAAATATTACTTTTATACTTTCTTTCCCCGGTTGTTTAACATTTGTTCACTTTTGTTAACGAGATCGCAACCAAGTTGCAATTATAATTAGATTCCGTAATGAATATTCGCTGTGCGTGTGCCTGCGGCTCTCGAAAGCAAATATAATTAACAATAGAAAATATTTGTTGTTTTTTTTTGTTATATCCATGTCCCGATAATTGTATACTTATTTTTTAACATACACGTTCGGAAAATATTGTTTTTCAACAAAAAGTTAATTTGTATTGGTAAAAAATTTGTACTGGTAAATCTACGTCCAAACAAAGAGTTTGATAATTATTATTATAATTATAATTACTATTTATCTCTGTTACAATATTTTTTTTAAAAAACTTGTTCAAAAAGCGTATTAGAAATTCTATTTGGCAAAATCGAAACAGAGAGGAATATGTTCTAACTGGAAAATTAATTTTCGAAATTGAAAGTGCAGTTATTATGCGACGCAACGATGTAATAGCCGTGCCTTAAGCGCAGTAATTATTTCCCACTCCATTCAATAGTATTATAACCCTTCCCTCACACCCATTTTCAATCTACATGAACTCATTCAAGGTCCGATAGCTTCATTCTGACAGCCCGTATGCCAATCCATGAAATTTCTATTTTCAAGGGACACGAGATTTTCAGTCATTACGGAAATGGCAGCTATTATTATAATGACGCGTTTAATGAAAGTACAATGAATGGAAGGAAGTCACCGGCAGCGGAAGTGAGAATTGAAACTCGAGAGAAAAATCACCTTCAATGGCAAAACGAATTATTTTAATTATTTTGAACTGTACCGACCGCATATATCCGGCGACTATCCTGCCGAGGTAAATATATGCTAGGAGTGGTATTTATTCAGTATTATTTCCCGCGGAAAAAGTTTTAATCGAGAGTTCGCCAAAGTCGTCCGCGAATCCGTGCGCATTTCAGCCTTTCCTTCACGCCGGGCCGCTTTTCTTTCGCGTAATTTTTATTACCTTCTCTCAGTTAGCGACACCCATTTATCTCACCTTCTTGATTTATCTTTCTACTTTAAGCAGATTAATCGTATACTGCGTAGACGAGTCGGCTTACTGCGAGATATAAAAAGCACGGCGTTGCTCACGTCGCTCCGCAAGGATTAACCGTAGAAACGTGCGCGAGATCGCAGCAGGATAATCGTGGGATAACGGCAGCGTGTGTTAGGTATATGGACCGCAACGAAACGGAGCAAGGCGTTAACGAATTTTAAAATGAGATCTCTAAAGGTATATAAAAGACATTACGCGTATAATAAAATGAAAATAGATAAAAGTTGAATAGCGTGGCATAGTGTCTTTTATTCAAACTTCTATTGTCTTCTCCATTGCTTTCTCTTAAGAGGATGTATTTCGCGAAATGCGAATACCTGGAGACAGCCAAATGACATAGCCGTCGATTCAGTTTGCCATGTTTCGATTTTATCCAACTATCGTTGCTTTTGTCGTTGCGCTTCCATAGTTATGCGTTGTAAAAAAAGATTCACTGTGGTTATTGAAGTTTTTCAATGATCTAAACGGATAACGTGTGTCGATGGACATTTCCAAGGATTTCGTAGTTCTTTTTGAATCGTCGGAAAGATCGGATAATGGCAATGATACACTCGAGCATGAACGAACGTTCAATTTTGAAGGAAAGTTGCTCGAGATATAACTTGCGAATTTTTTTCTAACCATCATATGTAGAGGAATGTCTTCATTATGTCTTTGTCCGTTCTTATTAGTGTGCCTTTGTATTTAAATAAATCATAAATAAAATTAGCAAATAAATAAGAAAAGATTTTTTTAATTTTAAGTTAAATTATTAATGTGTATCAAGGATAATATTCTATTTTTTAACTATTAAAGTACAGTAAATATTTTTCGAAAAACATCAATCAATTTATTTAGAGGATTAATTTAGAAGAATTTATGTGGGTCCAGTAATATCGCAAAATTTTTTGCTTATTCCTATATTAATACATACTTTGTATTGGAAAGTTGAAAATGTTGCGTTATGAATGCATTGAAATTGTAAATATAATTAAAATAATAATTTATGCAATATTATCTTAAACAATTAGGTTATATCTGTTTTAGTAACTATATATTAAAATGAGTCAAATGCGGAAAGACATAAATTAGAAGCACATTAATAGGGTCGGTTAATCGCCCCTTAAAGGATCTGGGGGTAAAATATTTTCTTTTTTTTTTTTATTAAAAATTATAAAACATTAATATTTTTTAAGAAATATTATAAGAAAAGAAATATTTGAAAAAATATATTAATTTTTTTGTTACATTAACTTTATTTAATAATTAATTCATAAGCACTATTAGGAACAGTTATCTTATCTCTTTTATAGAATCGAATATTGATTTTTGACGAGAGAAAGCGTTCTTCTTATCTTCAAATCGACACATTCGATCAAACATGCATCCAACATCGAATTGAATTGTAGCTGCTACCGCAGCATCTCAATCGTCACCGCAACCATCATTATTGTCACCGATGCCATCCCTGATATTCCTCACTCACTCTTTCCTTCCCCCTCCTCCCCCTTCTCTCTCTCTCTCACTTTCCTTCCATATTCACGATACACTTCGCCATACACTTCCTGCTGATAAGCGCATACTGCATCTTGTCAATGCACTACGCATCTCAATCGCCGAGCAACGTTTAACCCTCTAAGTCTTACAAGGGCGTTACGCCCGAGTTATCTCTTTCAACAATTCTCACCTCGTTTGACTTACGATAAATATGGGAGGGGACCTCTTACTTTATTTTTTTTCACAAGATTGTCATAACAACAAAGAAGTATTAAAATTATATATACATTGGACGAAAGAACATGCAAGAAAAAAAATAAAGCACGTACATATTAACTATTTGTAAACAATTCACCTTTATACGGAAAGAACGATTTTACTAAAGTAACTAAAAATATAGATAGATACAGATCTATAAAAATAATTTTATTGAACAAAATAATTATGTAGAAAAAAATATGAATAAGCAATGTTATAAAAATTGTAATATTGTAGTAATTAATTAGAGTACATAATTATTTTATTATTATTTTATATTATAATTATTTTATTAGTTCAACAAAGTTTATTTTCAGATCTGTATTTAGCTAAAGTTCTAGATATTTCAAAAAAACCATTTTTTTTTTCATATAATCTTACACTAATTGTAAGTGATAGGCTATACTTATTTTAATCGGGTTATTTGATATTTTTTGCTGAAACGAAAAATTCTAGCGCGCGATTTATGTTTGCATTCAATTTGCTAATGAACTGGTTAACTATCGCGTTAACTTTACGCGAATTAGTTGTGCAATAAAAAAGGAACAATTTAAAGGTGAAACACGCGCTAGACTATACGAAAGACACATACTTGTAGTATTTCAATAGTAATGGATATACGGAGAGTATCGGGCTGCATCTCGAAATCCCGAAGCTACTTGTAATTCGAGGCGTTGTATACATCTACCTTTTGGGTATCCAATATCCTCCAAGTACTTGAAATACTTTCGATATCAGAAACGCCTCGAGGCTTTCGCATCGGTTGAAACTCCGGCCTGACGTATCGTTGCGGTCAGTCAACAAAATATATTCATGTGGGATATATTGCTTACTTTCCGCCGCCTGTCTGTTACATGCAAAATATTGCTTACTTTCTCTCCCGCCATTGCTGACGGGGCTGGAAAGTCCCGTATTTCAGCAGTAGTAGAAAAGATTTATGATGATAATAGAGGAAGACTCATTTTAAATTTGATAAAGATATTCATACTTTTTCGCATTTATCAAGTATTTGGTGTACTCAAAAGTTAAAAATACAATTTAAATTAATTTTAATCGACTTCAGGGAATCCTAAAGTATGTATTACCGACTAAACTATATTTTTATATAACAATTACTTTTATTCTCTTTTGAAACTGATTTGAAAATCCTTTTCCGAAATTAAAGTATACGTATTAATAAGTGTCTGTGAAGTGGTTTATGCCGAGAACGTCAAAAAGTTTCAAAATTGAGATCTTTACTATCTCTTAGTCCAATATGGCACTCTAGAGTTTATTACGTCGTGACAACATATTTCATATAAAAGCTTTGCTTCATGTAAAACCTGTGCAATCTGTATCTTATGAAATTGTAATCCACAGACTATTAGTTTGCACGAAGAAACAATGTGAAGTAGAATTATCCAATGTGGAGTAGAATTGGATTTAGACATCAATTAAAATATTATTGTTATACAAAAATTTATATGTATTTTTGCATGAGATATTTATGTAGTAAATCGTCTGTGTGAGTCCTACTCACTATTATCCTATTAATCGTCTTTAAGATCCCCTTAAGATGTATATATAAACATAGTAAAATCAATATTGAAAAGTTTGAAGTGTTTCATGCTGTAGAGAAAATGTACAAGTAATTTAAATAATTAGCTTTACTAGATCGAATTAGATAAGCATTCCGTAAAACATTATCCCTTAATCGCAGAAATGTGAAGCCGCGAAGACCTTCATGAATATTCTTAGAAATGAAACAATGGGCAAAAAGCAGCGGAGTGAGGGAGAACGTGTAAATGGAATAAAATTTTCATTTTATTACCGGGCGTCGAGTTTTGCACGCGCCATCGCAGACTGTAAAGAAACCGCGCGACAGTATTTGTCCCGAGATGTATGCGCGCCTTGAAAAGTGCAGCATTCACTTAAGCAAATTACCTTTCGTTTAATTAAAGTCTTAGCCACGGCTAAAGTATAACGTCGCCCTCGGGTACACCATGCTCTACATATTCCGCTAGAAACGAGATGTTTTCGAAAGTCAAGAAGCTATCACGGTCAGGCCAGCATAATAACATTTTTCAGAGATCTCGTAAAATAATTCTCACGTGAAATTAATTATGCTTCTAACGTATAATGCAACTAGATTGCAGCACGGAATTCTTTGGTATCTACTTCGCTCCCATCAGTTTAGCTTCCTTTCTTCGTGAGAAAAAAATTTAATCTGGATGACGCTATTTAATCCTTTGTACGGCACTAACTTTACATTGCATGGAGATGAATAATCAACACATTATCTCAAGCATATTACTTCCATTCAAATTGATCCTTAATTAGTACATTTATTCTTGAGCGTATTAAAGTAAAACATCATTATTTATTTAAATCTTATCAAAGTAATTTTAGTAATACATTATAATTGAGATTTGAGATTATACTATTAAATTTATAACGTCAAATTATAATCAATTTGAGTTATTTCTGTAGTCGCTACTGCTTTTATTTCATGTCGTTAATTTAAGTAAAACAATGAAATTAAACAATTTAAAAATATATATATGTGTTATTGTATATGTATTTTAATTACATATTTTATTATATAAATAATATAAAGCAAGTGCAATTGTTATAAAATAATTTATCACAAATAACAAAATAAAATAACGAATACATATTAGGTGAATATACATATACATTTTTATCCGCACGCGCGTTAAATCAGAAGCTGAGAATTAAAAAAATATTTTTAAAAACACACACATCACATAAAATAATAACAACTTCTAATAAACGACTTGTTACTGAATTTTTGATTATTGCAAACACAATATTACATCATAGAAATATCACAGAAGATATTTTTCATTGTTATAAAATATTGACAAATACCAGTGCAGTTCCAGTAGAGAATATTACTACGGATCAGATCACATTGAATTACGTTAGATTCGCAATACGACGAAAAATATAGTGTACATCATTTGGCCGCAAAATACATATTTGAAACGTCAGTTGAATAAAACCTATAAATGTCCAGGTTGAAGACAATCTAACAGATTTTTTTTTAACTCTGTCAGTCTGTGTCGTTTACGCGTGCCATATTGCTGCGTTCGAACGCGATCCAGGGGGAAAAAAAAGGAAAAAAAATAGCTCGCGCGTAATCGCTTGCAAACATACACATTTGACGCTCGATGGTTTCGCAATCGCCGTGGACAGACGATAGTATTCCGGACGAGCTTTACGTTCGGTTGCGATGCAACGCGAGCTGTACTACTGAACGGGGAGCTTGTCGCAGCATCTCTCTCCTCCGAGGGATTCATTCGACGCGCGAAATTGCCCCGCCGCGCACGAAACGGAACGGTCCGCGACGATTTTATTACATGGCACTAAAACCTAGTAGATTACCTTTACAAAGTTACCGATCGAAACTGGTGGTCCCTTTGCAACGGATAGTGGATCGCTCCAAAAATCCAGCGCTCTCGTTGTGAGATTAATTTTTCTCGATATTGAGAAGTCTCGTTTCAGTAACGGTATTTTTTGCTTTATTTGAGAATCAAGTCAAAAGCCTTCTTTTATCTAAATTTATATACGATAATTTAGGATAAAAGTAACTCTCTCTCTCTCTCTCTCTCTCTCTCTCTCTCTCTCTCTTTCTGTTATTTGTGTACACAATAATTTGATAGATATAAAAAGCTTCTTTTAAAGTTATACACGATAATTTAGAATATTGAATAAATCTCTCTGCTATTTGTATGTGTAATAATTTGATGTATAGTATAAAGTTTACTCCACATGGAAAAATGATTTTGCCGAAGTATCTGAAAAATTTTGCTAAGTATCTGAAAATAATTCTGTTGGACTATTAAATTACGTAGGACGCTCAAACTGATCGCTACACAGAAAGAAATATGACCATTTATTTTGTTGATATGTGACTAAATTTAGTACTTTCTTATTTAAAAATCTATGTTGTTCTATCAAAATTTGATATTAATTATTGTATCCAAATTTGTTATTCTAATCAAATTTTCAACTATATAATTTTGGTTATTTTTAGCCAAATTTTGATTAAAACAATAAACAAAATACAATTTTTAAATGAAAAGATAGTAAAGTTAGTCACACATCAACAAAGTAAATATACCAAATATTTCTCTCAATGTAGAATGTTAAAACTTTTTGCAGCATCGTTCATCATGCTTGAACTTCCAACGCAATTATTTTGATGGTCCAACAAAATTATTTTCAGATCTGTATTTAGCTAAACTATTAGATACATCAGCAAAATTGTTCTTTGTGTGTAAACAACACAAAAGTTATGTGAACTGTATATATGATCTGAAGTCCCAAAAGACATCTCAGAGGATTATAATTTTATTGTAGCACTTGTGAATACCCTCGTTCAATCAACTGGAAAGATCGTTCGTTTAACAAAAGGCGTTGATTCGTGCCACGAAGGTAATTTCGAGATTTGTCTTAAAAATTATAGTAGCTAGAGAGAAAGGATTCGATGTCTCGCCGGAATAGTCGAGACAAATTTAGCGAAAAATTGCGAACGGCGGTTATGGTACGACAGAGAAGATTCGCTTCGAAAACTTCAATCTCTGCTAATTTCATCGATGATCCTGCTGAAGTCGAACTCGATGCGGAAACTTTTTCCACCAAAAAGGCAATTTTGTGGCTTCCATTAATCGAATCGAAAGAAATGCGACATTTTTTGATTTGGGAAACGGGCATTATTGAGATCAGGAAGCATATTACATTATAATAAACGCGCGAAGCAATTTTAAGGGATGAAGAAATAGGAATTATGAATAGATAAATGCCCCTCGAAAAATTTGTAATCATATAAGTATTCATTTAAATATACGAGATTATAAACACGGAAAAAATTACGAGCTATCGGAAATTTCAATTACGAGTTCAGCCGAAGTTCCCGCCTGAAGAGCTGGCATTCAACAAGATCGGGTCGCGTTAATTTCTCCAATTCCCTTGGGATTCCCCAGGTAAAATCGCTCATATCGGAGCGTGCGAGCCATCGTGGTGAATCGAAATCCCCACGTACACCACCATCCGCATAATTGGTCCAGATGCGGAACAGACGGGACGAGGTGGAGGAATGAAGGGAAGGAAGTAAAGGACGAAATTCCACGCGGGGCAGCTGCCATTAGAAGGGTGAACGAGCAATGGAGGATGGGAACAAGAGGGTTCTCATAATATAATTCGAGATTCGAGACGGCGTGAGTCCTCCTCGTCACGAAATTACCCCCGCGGATGTGTGCGACTCGCAGAACCACATCGTGTGTGAATCTTCTCCGTGCTCTCTTCTCAATGCATCGCTCTGTACGTGCTCGCCTCGATTCGTGTCTTGTCTACTTGGCGCTGATTTGATTTCGATATCCCGCTGTTCGTCCCCACGAGGATTCACTCGCGCATAGTCGTTTCCAAATGTTCGTTTTCTAAAGAAAGAAACGACAACGAAATCGTTGTCGCCCTTTGTCCCGTTCCGTTAGATTAGAAACGAAATTACGTCAACCCTATATACAATCTAATATCTTTATTTTGTAAAAGTTCGATCGTAACACCTCTCGTTAAAGTGCATTAGGCTGTTAATGATTCGACACAATTGAGCTTTTTTTATCTATTTTTTATTGATTGTTTTTAAAATAATTATTATCTCACTTTTATCTCATAAAATGTTAAAAAAGAAATGAAGAGAAACGCAAAAAAGGAACGGTTACTATAAATATCACTTATCTGTCTTCCTTTGCTTTGGATTAAATCGCTATAATGTAGTTTTTGGAATATCTATTCTTAATATTAGTTAAAAAAATTGGATGAAGAGATCTCTTTTTCTACATCTTTTATTTATATCTTTTGTTTAAAAAAAAAACAGAGCATTAGTTAATTATTTAGAGTAACATGGAAAAAATATAAAAGTTATTTATATTCTACTACTATTATGCACTTTTCTGCCGAAAAAAAAAAATAGAAACAAACAGTCATTTCGCACCTCCCAAAGTTTAAAAAAGGTTTTATAAACTAGCAGCAGAATAAGCTTCTTAGACCGCACTTGGATGTGCGTACTTGGATCTCTTTAACGTTATCCCGTCTAATTTTTTTTCACTTTTCTATTAAAAAAGTTTCAAAGATTTATTTCTTCGTTTTTCTAAAAAAAAAAAGGAGGATCTTTCCGGCGCAAAGAAATCAACTGGGATAGTGGGAAGAAAGTTCGTGTCCGTTCATTTTCTTTGCAGATGCTTTATTTAAATCTTCGTGCAACTTCGCTAATTTCTCTCGGCTGTCGTTCAGTAGTAGCTTGTTTACTCGATCTTGCTTCGATATCCTGCCGATTTCCCAAGAGCATCCGTTGTTGGCACTTCCGCACACTCACTCGTGCGATCGCTCTCGAAAGACCATCGTGCGTGAAAAGAACAGATCGGAACTTTTCCGAAGTCGCAGACCCTCTTATGCAGACGGCGTTGAAAATTCCTAGTTAAGCTGATTACTGAATGATTCTATCGTTACTAAAAACTAAAAAAAAATATAATATTTTAATAACAAATACTTATTCTGAAAAGTTTAATCTGTGAAAATGTATCTCTCATTATACACAAAATTGTTCAACGTGTTTAATTTCATGCGTACCAATCTGTCGTCTCTTAATGATTTTCACATTTGAAGTGAAATTTAATTTCACAGCTGATTTTATCTTCTGACACATGTCAAACGTTATAACAGTGAGTTGATATTAACAAGTTAATTGCAAAACTATTTTAGCCGTTTTAACTACATGTTATATTTTTAAGTTAATTTAATTTCTACGTGTATAAAAATTAGAATAATTACTAATACTTTAGTGAAAAGAGATTATTAAATTACGCTAAATTTAAGTTTTAGATTTATCTTGTAATTGGAAAGTGAAAATTATATAATATTCGTTATTATCATTTTTCTCTTTCAAATTTTTACATCTCGAGAGGAATGAAATTGTGATTTTAATAGATCAAGGGAGCTGAATGAGTCCCCTCATTTTTCGCGGCGGTTTAATCCCATTTTCTTGATTTATTAAAATCACAAGGAGAAAATTCTTGATTTATTAAAATCATATAATTTCATTTCTCTCAAAATGTAAAATTTTCGCAGAAAGTAATGATAATAAATTAATTTACATGGATACACTCTCTCTCTCTCTCTCTCTCTCTCTCTCTCTCTCTCTCTCTCGTTCAAAGTAAAGTTTATCTATTCAAATAAACGTTCGATTTCCACAGATAGCCAAATTACTACAATCAATTTGATACACAAAGAACAGAATATTCCGCATTTATTTTACTGTGTACTAAATGTATTTTCTAGTAACAACAAATCGGTACTACATTACGTGGCTGTTGGTATTTGTGTTTCTTCAATATACTACGATTGATTCACCCGCACTAGGTCACCAAGCTATCACTCGCACGCTGTGACATTGCATTATCTCTCGAAACGCGATGCACGACAAGTACTGTAAGATTTCAAATGCTATTATTAACACACGCGATTAGTTAACTTCCACGATTAATGACTCGTAAGCATGTCGAGGCGACTTTAGTGTTCTATCTTAAAGTAGATATTTTATGTGATTTATTTATCTATCTGCCGTTTTAAAAATATATAAAATAAATAAATAATATGTTCGAATTATCAGTTTATTAAAATTTAAATGACCAAAAGCGATGCGATGTATTAATCGTTCATTAATGATAAATAATCGCGTATTAACATTGAAAGTGTTGTTTAAGTGTCACGCGATTGTCATCTTCTGATAATTTATTATCTATTATTTTATTTATCGCATAAGAATAAAATAATCGCATTGACGATTATTTTATACGTCCAATATTATTTATCGAAATATATATTATGTTTAATTTTGCACGTATTATAATTTGTATATATTACAATTAAAATATGTTTATATGTTATAGATCTATATATATTATAATTTGTATATGTTATAGATCTATGTATATTATAGTTTGTATTTGAACGTTGTCGTGTTGCGTTTCATACTGGCACAGTGAATTAAATTATTTTGATTTAAAAGATAACAGATCTATTTCAGATCCATTTTAGATCTATTATTATTTAAAATGGATGGGCTAAAAGATGGACCAGTGTTATTTAATTTTGTTTATAATTGTCTATTATGTGTACAAGAAAGTACAGATAATCTAGTTTTTCATTACCTGGTTAACTTATGGTTAGGCTTAATTTGATGTTTTATCAAATGAATTTTATGTGTGATGATGTCATGGATAAAGTCCATTGGGTGAAATATCAAGTTAAGCTTAATTACAAGGTAACCAGATAATGAAAAACTGGGTCATAGAGTGTTATAAAATAATACTCATTATACTGACACATTGTTTATTGGCATATTTTGAAATCTTATTATATGATAGAACATTTTACTAATTGCAAGATATATCACTCGCTTGAAATTTATAGGGCAATCTTGTAAGTATGAATAATAAAAATGATAGAAAATATATCACATCCAGAGCGATTACTTATTTTCGCATGAGCTTGGTAAAAAGTGATAAACGATGATAAAGTGATTTTCGCGAAAGAAATATTACGTCTCCAAATCTGGTAAAGATATTATCTTTTATATTTTTTACCAAGCATGATCTTCTATATACAGATCAAATTTTTAAGAAATTTAAAATATCATAAGTATCTAATATATTAATAATGTTACACACACACACAAACAAACACACACACACACACACACACACACACAA
>Ga0157364_1006142_pt1 | contig 12313 bp, 6 predicted proteins | sample AttsexASBM2_FD_111476 | JGI IMG/M metagenome (GOLD analysis project Ga0157364, IMG submission 111476) | Fungus gardens microbial communities from leaf cutter ant in Ribeirão Preto, State of São Paulo, Brazil - Atta sexdens ASBM2 | ecosystem: Host-associated > Fungi > Mycelium > Unclassified ...
GTGGGTGTGTGTGTGTGTGTGTGTGTGTGTGTGTGTGTGTGTGTGTCGGTATTGCTGATACTTAATTCTATGATTTTCTACTCATTATTAATTGATACGTAAATGTTATAAAAATATTTTTAAATATCTGTATTAACACTTAATATCTCCTAACAATTTTTGTTTCACGTTTTTATTTCGTGCCTTTAATGTTTTATGTCTTTTTCATAATACAATTTTTGAATTATGCTAAATATGAATAAATATCATATAGCGATATACGTGCATCCAGGAAAGTTAAACTTCTCAAAAGCCAACTTCGCGGAAGTTTGCATAATTCTCTGATTCAATATTCTCGACATCTCAGTCATCTAACTATACATTACAAGCGCGCGGACGAGAGGGTTAAGTCTCTCACGAAAGTCATAGAAACGACGGGAGAGGTGGATGGATAGGAGAAAAATGAGGAGGACGCGGTCGTATCTATGACACTCCGCAATGTCCGCAAATGTGCAAGGATAATTATATGTGCGGGTAGGGGGAGGAAGGGTGGAGATGGCATTCTGAGGCAGAGAAAAGCACGAGGGTGCGGCAGGCTGGTTGGCGGATGTTGAGACAGGGATAGTTGGAAGGCTGGGGGGGGAGGGGAGCACTTTCCGCCGTGCATGTTCAACGAGCCGACAGCAACCACGGCGACCGAGTGTTTTTTAAAAAGCTCCAGTTCCGCTAACGAGGCTAACTTGACATAATACCAGCTGAAATAGACTTTATTACACCCAGCGGTTCTCCACCGTTGACTTTTGTCTCGACAATGAATGTACAATAACCGGGTTTTCGTGCGGAATCCTCACTCGGTGCATATACACGCCAACTAATAGTAAAACTCAGGATGTTTACTGCCTAGGGAAACCTGAAATTTTCAAGGGATTTCTCTTTTACCCTTGAAAATCAAAAATTTTCATGAAACTTTATCGCCATTCGAAATTTTTAAAATTTTACTTTTAAATTTAAATTCTATCTCTTTTTGAAAACATTGTTTCTTTCATAATTTTTTCTTAATGACACAAAACAATCTCATTAGCAATAAGTATGATTTACACATGCGCACATATTTACGTACAATACATTCTCATCGGTCTCGCGAATTTTTATAAAAAAATTGGGATGATAAAACAATATATGCGCGCATACACTTAGAAAAGAATATAATGACTGTGTATAAAGGTGATAATTATACAAGTTTTATTTGTAGAAGTAATGTACATACTTGAATAAACTATTTTAGACTTGTAAAATAATTATAAAAAAATAGTATATTCAATTATGTACATTAATTGTACATATAAAACTTGCATAGTTGTCTCCTTTATAGTTGCTGTCGTTATGTCATTTTCTCTAGCAATAAGTATAGACACAAGAGAATAATCTACTGATACTGTAGTGAGTTTTCTCTATCTTATAAATTTAGCAATTCTATAATTATAAAAAAGGACAATTTCATCGTGAAAAAAATCCCTGTCTTCTACTTTACAATGTATAGTTTACTTGCGTGTTACGTTCCAATTGATTTCAAAATTGCATTAAGAAATTCTTTAATTTGAGCTGAAATTTTAAATAGAAATACCTAGAAAATCCGAGAAAATTTTTGTACAAGACTTTAGTAAACATCCTGTAAAACGTAATCGGAGCTATTTGTTTGTAAAACGTGAAATAGTTGATTAGAAAAAGAGAGAATATCTTCATAGAGAATATCCGATGCATCATTTATAATATGGTACTATTGTATATATCACTTTATATAGTGATATTGAAAAACGTATTAGCATAAATTTCGTCGGATTTGCCTGATTTTGAGAAAAAAGTTATTTTCAAAAGAAAATATTATAAATAATACACACACACACACACACACACACACACACACACACACACACACACACACACACACACACACAAGTATAAAGCACCCTCAATTTATTATATTTTCTTTTTTATTATATTTTTCTTGGAAAAAGCGATAACAAAAAGTAAAAAGAGATTAACAAAATATTAAAATGATTATATTATCAAAATAAATATTATTTTTTAATAAAACTGTTTTTTAATTTATTTTTGTATAAAGTTACGTTAATTTGTGTTTTATATATTTATTGCCAAGACTATTAAATTGTGAAAAAAGAACAGACTTTACAAAAAAAAATTTCACAAAAAGTTTTTAGTAAAAAGAGCTGGAATTAATAGGATTGGTATATCCTATTCTGTGTAATGGGTCTGGAAAATGATTATCTTACATTCGAGCGCGGAACTTTCGCAGGAGGAAGCACGGGATATGGTTTAATAAAATAAATACGATGGGTACGACTCTCTACCGCCACCTCGAACATCGCGAGAGAATGGAGGAGGGGCGACAGACGAGGAGATATAATAATATCCTAAGGGTTACAGGAGGGGGCGGCGGAGGACGGGTAATAGCTGGGAACAAAGCCTCGTATAGGGACCACCACCGCCGTTTTCCTTTACACCCTTGCGCGATATCTCTCTCTCTCTCTCTCTCTCTCTCTCTCCTCTCCACTTTTTTTCCGATACAAATTTAATCTGAAATTCGTTGATAATGGGCGTAAAACGTTTTTAATCGGCTGCACCCCCTTGTTAAACGAATGTGTCGCTCTTTGTCGCGGGATTACTGATCGCACGTATCACGTGTGACATGCTTTTTAAAACGTTGCGTGACAACGATAACTACTGATTAATTCACGAAAAGCTGTTTTTTCCAACAGCCCGTAAATTGAAAAATGTCCACTTTCAATAAATCCACGTTTATAGAAATTTTCCGCTCGTTTCTCAATTTTCAACCCAATTTGTGGATTCAAATATTTTTGTCAAAACCATCGCGGAGATAGAGATACTAATATTTTATATACCGACGAGCTACTTTTCTCGAGATTCACGGTACCATAAAAAATTTTCTGCATTTTATAACTCCAAAGGAGCGCGGACAACTAACGTGAAGAGAAGAGAAGAGCTCCGCGAAATCCAATCATCGAAAATAGGAGAGAGTCAACGTAATCGCGGTGTCCAGCATCCATGCACGGACCAGAGCGCGTCGCACGAGCGCAGGTGCGAGTGCCGTTTGATGCGGCGCGGACGCGACGCGTCTAATTCACGCACGCCGGTAATTGCCGGGCTCGCATATACACGCATATACACGTCCGTATGCAACGAGCGTACGTACACGTACAAAGTGTTGTGTGCGAGGTAATGTACACGCCGCGCCGCGCCGCGTCGTGAGGATGTTGTACAGTACGTGCCTCGATGATACAACCGACCCTCCTTCAACTCCCTCCCGCCCTTCCCTCTCTAGGAGGTTAGGTTCTAATTGGAGCCTGGAGAAGAGGACGGGCGCTACATAAACGCGCCTATTTGTCCATTATTCCAGATTCCCTTTGTCTTCGCTAATGAAACAATGAGTCTGCGCCGTAATTGCGTCACAGCCAGACCAACAGCCTCGCGCCAACCCTCTGTCTCTTTCATTGTCATGTGTACACTGTCATATCTCTCTCGTAAAGATTGCAGCCTCCTTGTAAAGGATTCGCACAATGCACGCCAGGCTGCCTCTTAGACTTTGTGATCGAGGATCCTTCGTGAGTCAGGATATTAATGATGAGATTAATGATGAGCCCGGTCGAAGCGCCGAGATTCTTTCGGATTTGTTGGGGCACGTGAATTATATTTTACTGTAATAATTATTTTAATAATACTGATTATTTATAAATTTTATGATAAATTTTTTTCAACTAAGATGCAAAATAAAATAAATAAAATTTTGTTTGTTTTATATATCAATTAATTAATTAATTGTAATATATCACGTTTGGAGTAGATTACGGCAGAACTAAATAGCGAACTATTTAGCGTTATTACTTCTGTGTGCATTTTTTTTAAATGTTTACAGATTGCTGAAGAAATAGTCAGTATGATGTAAATTAGAAAAAGTCGAGATTAGTGATTTCTTCAATGGAATAGAATATCCTTAAATAAAAGGAAAAATAAAGGATCATATAAAAATTTTTAACGTTAAACCTTGTATTAAAAATTCTTCAAAAATAATTTTATGAGTTTCATGTATGAAAGACATTTTAATCTTTTTCCGGGAAACTTGTATTGTTGACATCACATAATACACTATCATTAAATACTTTAGCTACAATTTATCAAACACTAAAAAAAAAAAACAAATAATAATTAATTATTTTTAAAAATATTGCGTGAAATAATCATAGTAGTAAATTGATTTAATAATGCTATGAATATAAGAATTTTACACGGAAAGACAGCTCAAGTATCTAAAAATTTAGCTATTATAGATTTGAAAGTAATTTTATTAGATTACCAAAATAATTATATAGGACGCTCAAGTTGGTTGCCAGAATGTTAGAACTTTTTGCAACATTACTTGTTATGCTTCGCTTTCCTAATTATTTTATTTTCAAATCTACGTCTATACTCAAATTACATATTTAGCCAAATAAATATTTCAGTAAAATCGTTTTTTTTTTCCGAGTGATTATCGAGATATGTTTGATTTGGAAATTGCGAAAGGCGCTGTCAAAACGTATCATCTGAAATTCGATGGAGATGCAGGTTGGCGTCTGCCGAGAAATCAAAAGCCGCCATTGGTAATCAGATATCCTCTGCAGATGTTCCGACAGGATTTTAGGCTGGAATCGCTGTTACGCTGCAGGGATTCTCAGCGCGAATTACAACGGCGTGAGTAAATATGGCCGTGAGGACGTAGCCTGCAGGAGTACAAAGTAATCCCGGAGATTACCGGCTTACTCTGTCAGAAGATTACGTCAGGTCGAGGGTGTCAGCGCGCCTCTTGGGGGTCCTGCAGGGCCCCTCGCCTCCACCCCCACCCTCTCGTCCTGCCCGATTCGCCCCTCTGGTACATACGCTTTCGCTCTTGCGGCAACACCGTACGGCCACAGACAATCGATCATAGTTACGGTCTTTTACAGATTTTCTTTTTAATTTTCAAATCTGCAGTTATTGAATCTAAAATATTTTCATCCTGACTAAATTTCGCGCGTTCCCCATCTATGTCGCGTATATATACATTATATATACGCATACGTCATACATAAAATATATGGCGTGTTATTTTTCGTACGAATAAATTATAAATATGGCAATTTTTTTAAATCCGGGAGTGGCAAAGGACAAAAATCGATTAAAAAAAAAAAAATTGTTGAAATTCCGCTTTGGATTGCAGAAATCCGGTTTACGCATATTTTTTCGCGATATAATCATTTGGATACTAATGGATACATAGGCGGGTAATACATTCTATTGTGTGTTCCATGAAATATTACAGCGAAAACATGCAGCGCGAAAAATGTTCTCGGAATTTCTCTACTTAACGCTACGAAGGCAGACAAAAAATTATCAGGTTGCCGCGCGTAATTTTCTCATCGCATTAAAACGCGGAATCCAATCTCAATGCGCTGAGACGCATTAAAAGATTAAGCTCGCTGCTGCCAATGCTCGGACGCGAGCATGCGAACATTCTGTGAAGTTTTAATGCACGTGCTTTCATGTTATCGAATAAACGTGATTATACAACGTGATTAGCATACTTTCAAGTAACCTGTTTTAATATATCCTTAAATATAATGCACACAGTGCTTCTGCCATGAATTTGTTCATCTCCCTTATTCTAATGGATCTTTTTTTGTAATTTAATCGGATTACGGACATTATTATATTATATGCGGTAAGATACTTTACGAGAACTGACAAAATAAAATTGAATAAAAAGTAAATAATTATGTTAATAATAATAATTCAACGACACACACGGCTGCTTTTAGTATACTTGAAACATCATAATCTGAAAAAAGTCTAATTAAGTTGTAGAATTGCGAAATTTAAGAGATATACCAATTGCGTTATACTATTCTTTCCGTTAATAATGATTTAAAGTAAAAACAAATTAAAAGAAAAAGGGCTATGTGCCAGAAATTTTACGTATAAACAAATTGGTAGGTAAGTAAAAATGTATTAATAAATTATTATGAATTTTAATAACATGGCTAATGAACGTTTAACCGGCTAACAAACGTTTCGATCACGATCGGATCATTATCAATGCTTACAAAATAAAATCTAAACAGTAAAAGACATATAAAGTATATTGTATAATTATACAATTATATAGTTATACAATTCGAAGTATATTTTAAAATCTTCGATCGATTTTATTCATAATAATTTATTTTTTACTTATACTACAATTTGTTTAGGTGAAATTTCTGGCTCGTAGCCCTTTTTCTTTTAACTTGTTTTTAAATTATTCATCCATTATATTATTATATAGATTTAAAGTAAATTACAGTTCAAAATATACATAAATTTCGAACATTGTTTTTTTGCAAAGAATATAAAGTTATTAAATTATTATATGAAAAGATTTACGTACTAATTAACTTTCTGGCTTCCATCATCCCGTTTTTATTTTTCTTTTAATTTAAAACATTGGTAATCCTTATCTTATTTATTGTTAAGAAATGTAATTATGAAGACAAGTGGATTAGGATTGAAAAATTCGATTTTGATGAAAAGAAAAATTCTCCGCGATTGTTATTGTTACTCACCTGCACTCTAGCTTCCGTGAGATTAATTTTCATGGCCAGATCTTCCCTCGTAAAGACGTCCGGGTAGTGAGTTTGCGCAAAGGCGGACTCAAGTTCCTCCAGTTGCTGAAGGGTGAAAGTTGTTCTGTTTCGACGCTGTTTCCTCCGCACGAAGGAATCCTCGCCAACTCCGTGTAGCGCTGGGTGATAAGCTGAGTAACTAGTATCTGTAACGAATCCGGAAGAAATTGTTAAGTGTTTTTAGAATATCGCTTTTGCAGTAATTCTTAATATAATGATAATTCGCGCAAATTTTATTTTCTGCAACTCTAAATGCAAAGAACTATTGTCGCACTGAGGGAAATGATTTTGTTATAGGAACAAATCAAGGGAAAGCAAATGTGATATTTGTTAAAAAACCGATCGATTTATTACGATTGGAAATTAATTTGTCAATGTAACAAATAATCTATAGTATTGCTAGCAAATAAGAGGATCATATATATATATATATAAATCATAGATGATTGCAGGATTTCCAAATCATAAGAAATTAACCAATTCTAATCAAGTATTCTCCCTACATTTGACTATGCTTGGTCAGTTTCCTACGACTTAAGACTCCACGATCATCTACGAATTTTATGTAAACGAGTCTATCCAAAATTTATCCAAAAGATTAGATTCTATATTTTGCTTCTGTTAATTAATTGGTTGGTATAGCAGACTAAACAGCAAACACAAATCAAATTTGTTGTCACATATTTACCGATCACCGATTAAAAGTACTGGTGGTTTGCTAAATTAAAATCCTTTCTCTCAGTGCGATAACACAAGTAATAATAACGAATCGAATAATAATAAATAAACGATATAATATAATAATAGGTAAAAACATTCGATTGAATATAAAAAAATATGTCGAATTAATTTTTATTAGTTTAATTATTTAATACGTTTTTTTGTAATTAATATTGATAATATATGTTGTGTCAATATAAAGAAAATATTTTTCTTTTAAAGGGACGAGTTCGACAAAGTTTCATCTTTTAATTCTTGATAGATTCGAATTTGCAAAGTTCCAGGAGAACTTAGTTCGGTACTCCGCATATTTGCCTGTGCTTGACTAGGGTTTGCGAAACTTGGAAACTTCAAGAAACTTGTGAGTTACTGACAATCTCGCGGAATTTTCAAATTTATACGGCAAGCGTTATTGCAAAATAAAATGATCAACATAATTCCTTGCTTTTTCACGGTAGTTTACATTAGTGCTTATCAGTGTAAATAAGTTGTATTGTCAGATTTTATAATTTACACAATAATAGCAGTATGTAGTAAACATAGACGCTCATTCATATTCGTTTAATTCAATTTAATTGAATTTAATAACTTAGCAAGTATAATAATTAACTTCTTCGTATCAAGAAGTATATCTTCTCTATTATGATTTTCGATCTTTTGAAATTAATAGTATAATTTTCTACGAATTCAAGAATTGAGAAGTTCCAAATAAACTTGAAAATTTTCAGATAAAAAATCTAGAGCGGCTATAAAAATATAGGGCGGCTTACTTTACCATAATATTCAGATAGTCACATCTATTTTCATCTAAACAATTTTCCCATTTTGTAAACTGTCTTAATCATTTCAAATGTATTTTATATTAAATTTTAATAAATTATTGCTCGCTACATCATTGATTTGAATATAACTAAAAAATAAAAAATTACACAAAAAATAAAATAAGATCCCATATTTTATCATGTTACCTTCAAATACTTCAGCAAAAAGGTTTATAAGTATTATCTCTGAAATATTGATACTCGATTCAATATTTCAACAACTGATTATTAATATATAATTATATTATTCTTCTGTTGTATTTCGATACGATAGCAGCATGCACATTTTATTTCGCCGCTGCAATTATACGAGCAGACAGAGCATGTTAATTAAAAATGTTGAGCAAAACGTAGTTAACTGTGATCGCGTGCGTATACGAAGGATCGAAAAGTGAAGCGCCGATATAAAGGCATCGGTCGGATACGCGCGCATACAACGAGACGCGAAGTGGGAGCAGACGTTACGAAGCGGCCGGAACCGCTCATCAATGATGCAGAGCAATCAGCGCAATTAATTACCGCGGCGCTAAGCCGGGGCTTAGCGAAAAACACAAATTAATTTCCTAAGCTCATAAAAATTCATGCCACTCTCTCTCCGCCGTCCGGCTGTCTCTCTTTCACTCGCGCACAATGTCTCCTCTTCTTCCTCTCTTTTACTCTCTTCCCTTTATACCGCCTCTCTTTCTCTTTCATTCTTTCTCTCCCTTTCATCCTCTCGGCACAGAGGATAATAACGGCGACAGAAAGAGAGAAAGAAAGAGAGGGAGGGGAAAGCGAGATAGGGATAACGATGAACGCGTGATGGTGTTGCACCATCAACGATGCAGTCACATAGTTGCATCCACAGGATACTTCGCCTCGATGCCGCTGAACTTTCATAACTGTCACGGACGTGCAATTATACGCTACGGTCGCTGCGATCTCCCGTATCGTTTGCAAAATTAATATCAATGAGAATCCGCGAGGATTTTCGCTCTAAACCAACCCACGCGAAAATAAACGATTCGAGCTTTCCGGACCGCCAGTATTTTATCAGGGCGTTTAACGACGTTGCGGACTTGTGGATGCACTTAAAACTTTGTTTCCGCTCGTGCTCCCGCTTGCACGATTATCGTACCAATACGGATTTATTTTAATAGATACCCGAATGATATTGCGATTGTTTTTCACATAACCATCCAGAAAATTACTGTAGATCTAACTAAGAAGCGATGATTATATATTTTTTCATCCGATAATATAATTGAACGGTTTTTCGCGAAAACCAAACAATTCTGAAATGTTACATTTTCATATAACAAAAAAATTTTTTTATTTATCTTCAAACCGCTTATTATGTATATAAATATGGTAATTTTTCTCCAGATATAGAAATAAGTATAAGAATAAGGTTTTAAGTTTTGATTATCTATCTAATATTTTGAGGATCGTAGAATTTAAAAAGAAAAATAAAAAATTTCTGGACTTTTTTGATTTTTGTGGAACGTTTCACTACTTATTTACTTCATAATACACGATGAAGAACATTATGCATTTGTGTTGGAAACTCACATTTCTGTTAACTGTTTGTGTTGAATTTTTTAATATTTTCGAGTGTTAATTTAACATAACGTGATTATGTCATTTAAATTTTTGTATTAAATTGATATTCAATTTTTTAGTGTCAAAATGACACAATTTATGAGCGAGTGAAAAATAATGTATTTTAAAGCGTAAATTCTAAGATGAATAAATGAAATACATATTAATTTAACGTGTCATAAAATGTTAATTATACTAAAAAAATATACTTCCACAGTTTGTTTACAAACTGTGTTAGTATTATCTTTTTCTTGATCGTTTTTTACAATAATTTTTTATTTTTGTTGTTTTCTAGTATTTACCTTATAAACACAAAAATTGGAGTGGACGGTTTGGGAAATGTAAAATATGTTATATTCGATATAAATTTTCCAACAGTATATGTTACACGTATTTTTTTCATAATATTAATAATTAATAATCCATACAGCTCATATCTTCAATAGATGCCCCAAAGACGTTCTAAAGACGTCCATAGAACGTTCCTGAAAGATTTAAGAATGTCTCAAAGATGTCTTTCGGATAAAATGTACTGTATGCGAATAATAAAAACGAAGAAAGTAATATTATTTTAGTACAAAGCAATTATTGTTATAATATTATAAAAGTTAAAAATTTTGACAAATTGTTCCTAACAAAAACATCCTTTACAAGTGTTAAACTCGATCTTATATATTTCTCATTCAATTCTTGTCAAAATAAAATTGATCACTATATAGCGATATTGATAGAGAAAGACTTGATGTCATAACGATACTGATAAAGAAAAACTTGATGCTGTAATCCAGACTTTTTTTAACGGATTTAATCAGGTTTTGTGAGAAAACTTTATGGGAACCCTTCAATTTATTAACACATTTTGCGCATATGTCGAATCTTTTAAACACTTTGATTAAATAATTCGATTTTAGAAGATAAAAAAGAAATTTCGTGCGTAATGTCAAATTAATGAATCACGAAGCTATACAGTGATCCTGCGAAATATACCATGATACGTAAAAATTCTTGATCCCTATTCTTATCATATCGATAAGCAACGACTGTTGCTGCGGCTGCAAAGTAAAACAAAAATAGAGAAGTGAATCGGGCGTCGACCGCGGCGGCTAAATAAATTTGCCGATGCCCCAAACTGAAATCCACTCAAGATCTTAGATTAGAGTCGGTCCGAAGTAAAGCCCGGATCCAGACAACTCGTACAACTCATCGGGAGTCGGTCTGATCCAATTTATTAGTAGCATCCCGGGTACGGAAGAGAGAGAAAGAGAGGGAGAGAGAGCTGGCAACTTTCGCGCTTGGGACTCACTTGCATCTCCTTTTCGTGACACACTTTGTCGTTTTGTTGATGCTTGTTTGCCTACAGAAAAGGAAGAAAGACGATCAATTTTTCGCGCATGGAAAGCATGGAATATCATTCATTCATATGTGTTCCTTACGAGAAGTAGCATATCTTTTTTGAATAGGATTTAATGTACTTTTAATGTAGAAATCATTGCCTAAAGCTACTGGATTTCATTCTCTTATGCGTACAGCTTTTATCTTCTTATTTGTTTAAATCTTTTATATAATATTATGGCATGGATATTGATACATGTAATCAGATTTTTATAAATCAATTTAAAATAAATTAAAATATAAAAGAAATTTAATATGAAATGATAAATCGGAAAACAAAAAAATATTCTTTATGTAGAATCTTGTTTTCGAGAAAAGATCAAATCAGACTCAAATTGATAAAATAGCTGCAATTTCACTTGCTCTCTATCTTTGACTTACAACATTTTCACACAGATATGCTGACGAGCGACTCAAAATTATTCCAAACGCGGGTCACGATCCTCCATGATCGTCCGTATCCGTTGCACTTGCGAACTGCAGGTTTCGAAGGCAGTCCAAGAGAAGGGAGGGACCGTGGTGGACCCGTGGAAAAACTACACGTAGAGAACGAAATCTAATGACACCCCGACCGTTACTAATGATGCTAACGAGGTAGTTAGATGTTAGAGCGAATGTCGGTGGGTCTGGACCGTGGGCCGAGGGAACCCACTTACCGACTTATCACGTAGTTACCTAATCTGTTTATCCCAACGGGGGGTAGAGGAGGCCAAGAGCTAGAGAGAGAGAGAGAGAGAGAGAATGGGAGAAAGAGCCAGCGGGGCCCGGGGGAGACAGACGAGGGGAGCAATCGGGAACTGGAAGGGTGCCCGGACGTCCCTGAGGACACCATTCCCCTAGACCCCTCCCCCGTTTACCTCGACTCCCTGTTCGATCATCTACCAGAGTGTGAGAGAGAAACAGAGACAAAGATCGCTGCCTCTCACATTTATAAGCCTCAATAGGTGTTTTAAAGAGAATAGCGAGAGGCTACACTTCTCACATTCTTGGATTTATTCATGATGATTTGAATGGAGGATGGAATAAATAGCAATAATTTTTGGGATATATATATATATATATATATATATATATATATATATATGTGTGTCATCTTATGTGTGAATA
>Ga0157364_1006143_pt1 | contig 12312 bp, 3 predicted proteins | sample AttsexASBM2_FD_111476 | JGI IMG/M metagenome (GOLD analysis project Ga0157364, IMG submission 111476) | Fungus gardens microbial communities from leaf cutter ant in Ribeirão Preto, State of São Paulo, Brazil - Atta sexdens ASBM2 | ecosystem: Host-associated > Fungi > Mycelium > Unclassified ...
GGGAGAAAGTAGTGGCCAGCGATGGACAATACTTTGAATCATAAATGTATAACCAGTTTTTTACAATAAAGCCTCGAATTTCGGAAAAAAAACGGCGGAAACAAAGTTGTACACCTAATATATTTACAATGTATGCATAGTTATAAAATAACATATACATATACGCAAATATGTACATATACAAAAATTCACAATTCATAGTGGCGCCTGTTAATCTTGTTCCTTATTGCTCTCTGCTACAAAAAGTCAGGAAGGATTTTCATATCAAATCTTGAGTAGATGGTGTGACACAACAGTGTATCATTACGTCTTTGTTATTCGACAAGGATAACATGATCACTTGCACTATGTCTGCACTTGTAGAAAGACACACGACGCTTTATTGCAATACAAAGTATAAAAATCAGGATTAGAATTATTATATTGAAAAGAAAACGAGCATTCCATTTGATGAATTTATTTTTATTGTAAAATTCATATTATCTCTCTCTCTCTCTTTCTGTCTCTCTCTCTCTCTCTCCTATTTATTTTACTACTAAACACTAAGAGCTTTAAATTTGGAATTACTCTGACACAAAGCATTTTTATTGTTTGGTCTATTTGAATATAATCTTTTCATAAAATCTGTTATTAAATTGAATTTTCTTATAATTAATTTATTTTTTATATGTATACATAAATGTACTTCAGGACATTCAATTTTGACTAAGGTACATCAATCATTTGACTTTATATAATGTAATTATGAAACTTTAATTCATGATTCCATTTGAACAAAGTAGTTTTAGTTAGAATTTTTTACTACTCACTGACACATGAAGATTTAATTTATTTATAATATTTATTTATATTGTGTCCAACCTCTGATATAATTTCAGTAATTTTATTTATATTCATTCTAATTTGATTATTTTTTTGATTGTTAATTTAAAACTTTTAAACTGCACGTATAAATTCAATAATTATATAAAAATATGTTCGTCCTAATATGTTTATTAATAATTTTAATTTAAAAAAGAAAAAATATGTGAAAAAAGACCGTAGGATTCGAACATGGGATTTCTAATTTATTGATCTCGCACCTTAAGTGCACGACCAAGCAGATTTCTTACATATTGCGTTTATAGATATGGTATATAACACGCACGGAAAATTGTAAATAATATCTTGTAAACTATCGCATTTTGAAATCAATTTTGCTATTATACATTAATGGGAAAGGTATATGATTACTAAAATTTATTAAAACTTATATATTATCTCGAATGCCCTTTTACTGATATATGCTAAGCGGCCGAGATCGCTGAGAAAGCATTTTCAATCTTCCGTTGCTTATACAGCAACCAGCAGGCCTATTCTAACTCTTGACGCAAATTTCGTTGTCATTAATAACGCTGCTGCGCAGCTCTTTCATCATGGTAAAAAAGCTACGCAGTGGCGTTATAATGATAACGAAATTTGCATTAAGAGTTACAGAATAGATCTGTAGAGCCCCTATTCTTGAAAAGTATAGCATACGAAAAACTAAGGAAATGCTATAGTATATGTAATTTACTATAGTATTTCTCTAGTTTTTCGTATGCGATACTTTTCAAGAATAAGGATCCAGAGCGAGAACGTTGGGCTCGCTCTTTTTCGCTGTCTCGTTCGCTCTCGACAGGAATCATATTAGTATTTGTATGTATATGAATATATAACCACATAAGATGAGGGAGATTATTATCTGAAGTTGACAGCCCTGAATCCAGAGCTTCAAAGTCCACGTGAAGTTTTCAAAGTCAAATCGGACTTGGCTCGTCATTCCTGTCAACCCTTAAGAATTAACTGTGAGTTAAGAATTGAACCTTGTGACTTCTGCACACAGATTTCCACTACGTGGCAACGCTTGCCGCGCAGTGGAAATTGTTACACTAGTCTATAATTATATATTCTCAAGTTAGCTCCATTTTGCAAAACTTTTAGAAATGATGTAATACTTCCGCCACGAGGCAAAGCTTGGCTCTTGCACACTAAATGCAGAAACACTTACCACGTGGCAAAATGTTAACCAATGAGCATATTAGAAACTGTATGCTTATTGGCTACCGCATCACATTTTGCCACGCGGCAAGCGTCCAGTGTACAAAAGCTAGAGTTTAACTTTCGTCGCGCGGTGGAAATTATATATCTATTACTTCCGAGTAAGCGAGATATTGATTGGCTGTCGCGCTAATTTCCACTACGGTAAGCGTTGTCGCATTGTGTGTAGAAACCATTCTCTTGTGTGTGTAGAAACCATTCTCTTTATTTTTTTCTAGTTCTAAAGATTAGAACTAGAAAAAAGATTAATCTACAATGATGAAAATGGGCATAAAGTTAGTTACACACATTTTCCATAACAGTAATTGTAAACATCCCAGCAAACGAGAATGGATTGAAATGAATTGAAATGGATTCAGATTTTCAGAAATATTGATTCACGAATGTTAAAATGAATGCTTTTCAATCCTGAATGCATTTTTATACATTTATAGGAATTGGATGGAATATATCGCTATACTTTTCAATCTAAAAATAATATTAGCTTTTTCTGTGCATTGTGAATACTGTTCAATTCACAATTTTGAATAGGAAATGCAGTTTTTCAATCCAATTGTATCCAGTTGAATTCAATTGAATCCAATTAAATCCAAAAAAAATATTCACTATTTTAAAATACGTATTCGGATAAAAAAAAATTTCAATCCATTTTAATCCATTCTCTTTACTGGAGTAACGTAGGTTTTCGACCAATCGCGTTGCTCGATTCGGTCATCTATAACCATAATAATCAAGCAACGTGATTGGTTGAAAACTTTACTGTTACGGAAAGTGTATGTAACTAACTTTAATCAACCGATTAGGATTACGCTCCAAAACTTTCTCTTTAAGGAAAATTTTACTTAAAATATATAGTATACATAACGTTTACTATAGCACATAGAATAAAATCTTCCTCGGAGAGGAAGTTTTGGAACGTATATAGGTAGTATAGGTTAATCGGAATTGGTAAGACCTCTAATGATGAAATCATACAGTGCGAAATAGGACTACAATGCGCAATAGAGAATGCATCATTGAAACAACTCAGCATTATTTCGCATTTGATGTTGCGAAATAGCGAGTACATTGACTTAGTTTCCACCGAGAGTTTAATCCGGATCAGAATGTAAGAACCAACCAATTACAGTCGAGCATTCCTCTATCGTTACTGTAACAGGGAAATACATTCTGATCCAGATTAAACCCTCGGTGGAAACTAGGCCATTGTTCTTATAATAAACCATCATATTTTGAGAGAGATTAAAATAATTTGATATTGAGTGATATGATGGAATTGCGTAAATGTCGAGACGAAGCAAAATATCAAAATCTAAATGTATAAATATAGATACCAAAATCAAAAAACATTATGTGCGATTTCAGTGTACCCTTTTCCACACTTTTCCATTACGCCAGTTTTGTGTGCTATGTTCACACGATATGGAAAAATAATAGTAAATGCGTTAAAGCAATTCAAAAAATTATTATGAGATTGTAAATATTAATTGTAAAACATTAAATACTACAACAATTGATGAATGATAATTGTTTTTACAATTTGAAAAATTATATTTCATTTTAATAAGCAAATTATTAACATGAAATTAGTAGTTTTTAAATTATATTCATGCTGGATACTTTGACGCATCATGTAAACATAGCACATAAAACTTGCGTGATGGAAAAATGCAAAATAGTGCTGATTGATTGCTTGCAATGACGCATTCTGTATTCTGCAATCCTATTCTGTGTGTATTTCACCCCAAGCACGTGAATGATTGTAATACTGAATACTCATAGCGTTTTTCACTGACAGAGCTAACGCGCACTTAATGCACTTTAAAGTTTAAAGAACACAAATTAATGTAAAGATGTATGTTTAATAAAAATATAGAAACGAATTAAACAACGAAATCCTTAATACATTTTATTATGATATTAAAATATACATTGAGTATTGTATTAATTGAGATCTCCCACTTTTACAGTCAGATTAGGTTAATGTACAATAGCTTTAATGTGCCCTGAGTGCCACCAGTTCTGCTAGTAGGTCTGTTCACGTTGCTTACACTTTTTCACTCGACGTTTTCGCGTTTTCTCTTTTCAGAGTCAAATATATATTTATTTCATTTTAAGTGGAAAAATATTGAGATGTAACGCGAATAGTCCTAGTGAAAAAATGCTTTCAGTGAACAGGGCCTCTATTTTCGAAAAGTATAGCCTTAAACACAATGCGAAGGACTAGCGATAGCGATAGGAATAACGATTTCAACCTATCAGAAAATGTATATTCCAGTGATTTCTCTAGGTTAAAATCGTGTATTCCTATCGCTATCGCTATTCCTTCGCATTGTGTTTAAGGCTTATCACATATGAAAAACTAGAAAAATATTATAATATGCATTACATATACTATAGCATTCCTCTAGTTTTTCATATGCAATACTTTTCAAAAATAGGATCCCAGTAGGCAGTTGGTCTGTTTTCTATTCCTGTACTAGACTGCACTAGAAATCTCTTTCGATGAACATATATTTATTTCTTAACTTTAAGTTTAAGTTAAAATTGTACACTGGTTTAGCCACAGAAAATAAACCTTAAATTTTCCTGACGTGAAAAGGGGCGTGGTTTTCAAGTTCTGAATACTTCTGTTACTTCTACCAATCTTGCAACACAGGCCGCAACGTTTACTGTAGACTGTAGACTTTCATTTTGTCGATTTGAGTGAAAAGTTCTGCACAGTTAAAGAAATAGGGAACAGAGAATAGTTTTAACCTATCAGGAATTGTGTATTTTACAATATGATTTTTGATAGGTTGAAATTCTTATGAAATTCTTATTCTGTTCCCTATTTGTTCGATTATGCGCAGTCGTTGAAAATTAGCATTGACCTATTATTTTATTTATCGAAAGAAATCAACATTTCTTGAACATAATTTTGCAGTGACAAATAAAAATCTTGAACATTTTTATCACTGTTTTGCAGTATATACATACGCTAATTGAAATATATACATACGCTAATTGAAATATAACTGAGAAAGAAAATCGCAAATTGTTATAACAAAATATGGCTACCATGGGTGAGCCTCTTACTTTAGCAAGAGGTAAGTTTTTCTATCAGTTTTACAAATTGATACAAATATGCTATTACAATATACAAACATATGATATTTGATGATTATTGTAGAAATTATAATGAAATTTTATCTTTTGTAGATATCAAAAGATCTATTGAATTATTAGATAAACTACAGAAAGGTAAGCAATCATAGAACAAAATATTTTATGTATTTTAATTCTACAAGATTAATTTTATTTAGGAGGAGAGGTTCCTACAACAAAATTAGCAGCATTACAGAAGGTATTACAAAGTGACTTTCTTAGTGCAGTACGGGAAGTATATGAGCATGTTTACGAAACTGTCGATATTCAGGTAGGAATATAAGCAATAGATAACTAATTTTTAATATTTGTTATTAATAGTTATAGGTTTTTATTATGAAGGAAATGGGCTCATTCATTGATTTTGATGAAATTATTTATTTGATGTGTTTATATAAAATGAACAAATCTGGAAGAAAAAAAAGAGTTGCTTTGTCCTGTGAATCAAAATATTAAACTAAATTTATAATGAGTCAGTAGTCCTAAATCTTATCAGTGAAATTAGCAACAAATTTGTATGACTAAGACTACTGATTTTCTTAAGACTGGCTAAATTCGACTTTATTCCTTCCCATTAATCGAGTTAAACAGCTCGCTGTACAACTAGATGCAAAAACTCTAGTCATCTATTTAGGTTAAAACTAGTTAAGACTTAAGATTTCCGACTTATTGTAGAATCGGCACTAAAATTAATGATTATCAAGGTCAAAAAATCTCACATCAATGGCATAGAGGATTACACAAATTCTTTGTTTTATAAACAAATTCTCTACTCAAAAAATAAATTCTCTGCTTTAAGAATATAAATTTTCTCCTTTAAAAAAACATTTTCTATTTAATTTTTGTTTTTACAATAGAGAATGCTTTAAAAATAGAGAATTTATGTTTTTAAAACACAAATACCTAAATTTTTTTATTTTTTAAATTAAATCTTACTTTGTATGCAAAATTTGAAATCTATGTGAAACCGCGCTTTGTATGGAAAGTTGTAAACCCATGAACGATATGAATATTTTGATATGAACAACTTTTTGTACATAGCATGAGCAAAGGAGGCTTTCATTTTGAGTGAAACCGTGATCGAATGATCCTAATCATTAAATTAGAAGGTGAAGCAATTCTAAATAAATACCGACCAAAATACATGTATAATCAGGGCCTAAAAGGTTGCAACACTTTTTTTAAATGAATTTCAAAATGCAGTTTATTCACCAAGCGATTGATTCTTACTTACGGATCCATAAGTAATAACAAAAGTTAAAAGAAAAGTGTTGCTTTTAGACTCTGCTAGTCTTGGTTTAGACTGTACATATATTATATATAGCACTGCATTAATTCTTGGATGTTCTGGCTATACATTTTCAGACAAGAGTTACTCAAATTTAAAATTGATGAAATTCTATACTTTTATTTTTTAGTACAGATCTTAGTTTTTAGTACAGATCTTATTACACACATTCGGTCATTCGTGTCCTGGATTAATTTTCATCATTTTTACAAGTATATATATAAATTATTAAATGATTTTTACACATATTTTGACATCTTTAGGAAATATTTGTAAAGTTGTATATTTATAATAAATTGCAGATAAATTGTTATAATTAAATATAGTTAACAAAATGAGAAAAATGTATTGTTTCATATAAAAATGTAAAATGAAACAAAAATGTTTAAACGAAAAATATAGTCCGAAAAATATCTTAAAATTGATGTTCCAAACTGCAAGAAAAAAATAGTTCAAATGTCGGCTGTCCAAAAAGTTTAATTATTGAGTAACATGATGTTTTTTTAATATGCATGAATGGTTATAAATTGAAGATATATTGCGTTTACAATTTTTATTTTTATTGTTTTAAAATTCAATTTACTATCACTATTGTGTTAAAAAAACTTATAGTTTATTAGGAAAATGTTCTTTATAACATTACAGATACAACATAATAAGTATTATATTACTGACAACATTTAACACAAGCAGGATACCAAAAATCACGTTTATTAAGGGCTATTGTATGTTGTTTTAGAGTTAAATTCATTTTTTAATAATTCGTGAAATATTTCCGCAATACAACCGAAAATTAGTTAAAAATAAAGAAAAAAATAAAAATTTTCTAGTTACAAAAATGTACACTCTGTACACATTGGATCATTTGTTACTTTGAAATTTGGAATTATGCAGTTAAATGTGCACAAATTGAGGCCGGCACAAAACTTGTTCTCTAAATGCCAAACTTTTTTTTAGAAATGAAAAAGAGACCGATATTTGACTAGGTGCTCTTAGTATTTTAAAGAAAAGAAATGCGCAGGACACCTGCGGAATGACTCAGGTGTGTATTAAGGTTAAAAAATACGTCATATCGTGTATAGAACCTAAATAATCTCAGTTAACGTGATATTTAGCATTATAAATGAATATTTTTGTCAGTAATCATCAGTAAAAAGTTTTGGGATTTGAATTTTCTTTGAAATCAACTATAAGAAACGAAAAATGTGCCGCGTATAATAACATTTAATATATATTAGACGTCACATGCTACTTAAAAAGATACGTAAACTAATCTTTGTATTATTGACACTTTTGAGTTGCTACGTTTTAAGCAATTGAAGTGAGGTTATGTAGCCCATTTGGAATTTTGCTTTATCGTTAAGGATGAAACCATATGGTGCGGAAAACTGCGGAATAGAAAATGCGTCATGGAAATAACCAATCAGTGTTATTCTGCGTTATTCCGAATAGCGCTAATTGATTGTTTCAATGACGCATTCTCTATTCCATAGCCCTTTTCCGCACCGTGTGATTTCACTCTAATATCTAATAATAACGGGTTAATAAATCGATATAAATTTTTTTTAGGAATGTTGCTCAATATTTTATTTGTTTCAGAATATTGGCAATGTTGCTTTTTTATAATTTTATTGATATAAGTGAGAATATATGCTGCTGCTCGATGGGAAATAAATCGCTGAAATCTATATCAATTGATTTATTTTAGTATAATTTATACTAAATACTGATTTAAGCGATTCATTTCCACTAGGGATACTCCATAAGAATTCGTGTAAAATTAAATTGGATAACTTGTGAACTAGAGAATCGACTTCAGGTTTTACATGTCTTCATATAATAAATAGAATCAATTTATTAAATTTTCGAATTATTGTCAATGTTAGAACATTAGCGTCAATACATCCTTAATCGGACGCGCCGCAGTACTGAATGCCACAAAATTTGTTTTTCTGAAAAAAAATCATTGATAATCAGGTCTTTTTATTACCGATCTTTAGTATTCCTTTAACGTTAAATTTTAATATTATATTTTATTATAAATATATTTTACCTGCTTTAATAACGATTGTCAAATTATTTATGCAATTATTATAACTCCTAAATAATAAATGGTAATTATTTAGAATACGAGTCCTTCTCTAAAATCTTTATAAAAATGTATTTATTCGACGTATTTTCCCTCAAAATAAAAGAATCTGGTAAAAAAACATGGTGAATCTTGTGAATCGAGTTATTAAACGTTAAAGTTCGAGGCTTTAAAGATTAAGATATGTGTCATCCCGACTATAATATTATGTATACGTTCTATTTTAATTACAAATTCTTTGCTTTACAAACACAAATTCGCTACTTTAAAAACAAAAATTTATACTGTTTTAAATACACAATTTTTTTGCATTAGTAATTAATTTGTGTTTTTAAAGCAGTGAATTTGTGTTTGTCAAATAGAGGATTTATGTAATTAATGCAGAATGTACGTACACTGTTAGAAATATAACTACGAGCTTCCTTTACATGTAAATGAAGCTCGTGGTTATGAACGAAATTAAAAGTAATAAATGATTTAACTGAGAATTTCGTTACAATAGTTACTTAGGCTGTGATCCGATTCATGCCCACAGTGCTCACAATTGTCACGATGTCAATGATCGGATTTATTATCGCGCTATCGACGATTTTATTTCAGACTTTGTTGGTGTGAATACAAAGATCATGAGGCCCATATCTGAATATCATCAATAATGAATCTTATTCAATATAAAGCTGTTATTGCATTTAATGGAAATTGTATTCGAGGATTCAGAGAATGGTGAAAACTTAAATTTCATAAATATTATAACCAATCGATGTTATAACCTCGACCGAATCAATCATATTTAATTATTGAAACAATTAATATTATTAATTATTATTATTATACTATTATCAATTACATTTAATTATTTTTAGCGATTATGTTATCTGGATGCATCTATTCCACATTCATAATTCATATTAGTCCTCTTTTTCCGCACAAATAAAATGAGCGCTCATGCCGATCCGGATTTCCGGATCGTGGTCACCGTGAGCATGCAAATTCCAAAATTCATGACGTTATTTTGCTTACGCAAAACGTTCAGAGAATGAATCGGACTATAAGCACGTTGATAGCGCTGTAAGCGTGAATCGGCCTTAAATGAACGTATACATTAATTTTCATGAAAAATACATTAAATTTCATATACACATACACAAATATATTTTTCAGTAAATACATTAAATTTAATGTAATGTCGTGAAATTGAGTTCAAATTATGTAAAACTTAAAAGTATAAAACTTAAATTTCATGGAATTTTTAATAGTGTAGCACTATATTGAGTGGAGATGACAGATGTTTGGCCGGACTACAATAAGCGTTTTAAGCCTTAAGTCGTAAGAAATTGATCAACTAGGGTCGAATGCGAGGAGAATAAGTGAGTGTGATTCGTCCATTCCTTAACGACTTAAGGTTTAAAAATCTATTGTAGATCTGAGCAACAGACTTTTGCATGATGCATAGTACATAAACGAATCAATTAATCAGAATCTTTTCTTTTCTCGCATTCCATAGAAAAGAAGAATTTTGATTTATTGATTCTTTTATGCACTATCTTCTCTCTCTCTAGTGCTGCCCTGACATGGTGCGAGCGCAAAACTATTTTAGTGTTCTGGGTAAATTGCACTATCAGTGCGACATCTTTTTATCACTGACAAGATAGCAGACAAAAAAATGAATATTTCTGATTTGTTTATGTGTATATAATTTGGGAATCGTTTAAGAAAAGGTCTCAGTTTTATAGGGGAATTTGGACCTCGGATGAACAATTTTGAGACATACCTAAAATTTTAAGGTATCAAATGAAAATCAAAAATTCCATAAGCCCAACTTTATAGGAGAGGTTTCTTGAGTGCTAGGATAGAACTATTCAAAGTTCTTTGTACTTGCACTAGTCTTATCTAATTTCTCTGCGTCCAAGTCACCTTTCCACGGTGATGGCGGCAATGGAGTGTACCAAAGATTGAAGTAATATCTAAAATGTATTTGGTACAGTTCATTAATCCGGCTCCCTGGTCACGATTCATATCGTCATGTCACAGAAATTCGGATTTGGTTGTATTGACGGCGAGTCATTACCTCTGGAGTTCACCCTAGGAAGGAAGATGAACAACAAGCGGTGAATGTACCAATCGGGGTAAACCAGCTTTTGATATGAGGTCACCCCGAAGCAGCTACTGGTCGCGATGAGATCCACTGTGGGCAATATGGAAAATATTTAAAAAACCAGTCGCGTAAACATTTGTTGGCTGGGCAAATGCTAAATTTCTTGGAAGAGCCTAAGAGCTCCACTCGCATTTACAATAAATGGGTGTTTTCCAACACTGTGTCTTACACAAAGTGTTCCAATTATGATGTTACACTACTCAACACAATAAAAAGCTAAGTACGAGCATGTAAAATATGTCAATGTTACTAACTTTTCAAAAAGTTATTTGGAAGTCATACTTATTTTACAATAAAACCTTCAAAAATCGCCAATTCTGAAAAAATATAACTTAAGTAATAAATTAAACTTAAGACTAAATAAAAATCATAAATCTATTATTGATACACTAAATAGAATTAAGAATAGAATGGAAGACTACAATGCTTCTGGTTACACTATGAAACCAAACTGCATTCCAATAAGTATTTTATACAGTGAAAGTCTCTGTTCTAGCTGGAAAATAACTTATAGGTGCTTTCCAGTAAGGACACAATCAGACACTAATATACCAGGTGTATAAGCTTAAATCCGCTGTTTTTTAGTCAGAAAAACACATTTTTTTTCCTAGGAAGCAAAACAAATTTATTCAAAGTACTTGCCCTCGCTAGCTATACATTTTTCCCTTTCGGGCAATTTATGTATACCACGCCAAAAAAATTCCTCATCTTTCGAGGCAAACCACTCATCAAGCCATTTTTGGATGTCTTCGTAAGAATCGAAGTGCCGCTCAGCAAGCGTGTGGCCCATTGACGAAAACAGATGATAGTCAGAAGGTGCCAGGTCTGGTGAGTAAGCGAGATGGGGTAGCACTTCCCAGTTGAGTGTCTCCAAGTAGTTTTGGATCATTGTTGACGTGTGCGATGGTGCGTTGTCGTGGAGGAAAATCAGTTTGTCATGTCTTTTCCGATAATGTGACCTTTTTTCACGCAGAGCACGGTGCAATTTGATCAGTTGTTGATGGTAGCGGTGAACATTCACCAGGTTTTAACAGCTCGTAGTAGATGACACCCCTCTAATCCCACCAAACGCACAGCATCGTCTTCCGTCCGAAGCGATTTGGTCTTGAGGAAGATGTTGATGGTTGGGCAGGATCAACCTAAGATTTCTTGCGTTTAGGATTCTGAAAATAGATCCACTTTTCACCGTCTGTCACAATCCGATGCAGGAACGACTTTCTTTTTTGTCTGGCAAGCAGAATTTGGCATGTAGCCGCATGGAAATGGTTGCTTAAGAAACACCCAATTGCTCGGCAAGCATTTTTTGCGATTGGGTATCGTTCTCGTCCAAAAGAGCCTGCAATTGACAGTCCTCAACCTTCCTGGGCCGATTTTCACGCTTCTTGTCACTCAGGTCAAAATTGTCGTTATTAAACTGATGAATCTTGTTTTCGATAAAGCATTGTCGCCATAGGCCTCCACAAGCATTCGATTCGGCAGCCGATTTCTTCAAATTGAAACAGAAAAGCAAAGCTTCCCGCATATGCTTTTTTTTTAGCAAAAAACTAGACATGA
>Ga0157364_1006144_pt1 | contig 12309 bp, 5 predicted proteins | sample AttsexASBM2_FD_111476 | JGI IMG/M metagenome (GOLD analysis project Ga0157364, IMG submission 111476) | Fungus gardens microbial communities from leaf cutter ant in Ribeirão Preto, State of São Paulo, Brazil - Atta sexdens ASBM2 | ecosystem: Host-associated > Fungi > Mycelium > Unclassified ...
ATATATATATATATATAAATTTAGTGTATATGATATTGAAGCTGACGTATAAATATCGATATTTTAATTACATAATATTCGAGCATATCCTTTCTTTTTCAGTTAAATTTCATTGATTATACAGTGCCAAGTATGCCACTGAAAAATAAATGAGTATTCACTGATTCAGATTTAAAAACATTTTCTTGATATAAAAGTTTTGTAATCTGTACTTACGAGATTGGAGACTAGAGACTATAGTAGATTACACACGAAAAAATAACGTCGAATTCTTTGAATTAGATTTAGACGTCTAATTCAAACATTCGTTTTACGAAAATTTATATGTACATATGGATACGTGGACATTGATATAGTAATATGTAAAGGATGTGTTGCATTTTATCAATAAAACAATGATTCCATCGGAATTTGGACTTTATTTTAGCATTTCCTTAAGCGATTATCAATATTCGTCGGATATTATAACCAATTATAATACGCGAAATATTATTCAACATTCTATAATTATATTTAATTATTACTGTAACTTGAAGTTGGTTAAATTTTAATGCGACATTTGCAGAATTATGTTAATACAGCGTATGCCTTGTACAACAGTATGCTTCGTATAAAATTTTACCTTGAAAGAAGCAGCGCTCGCAGTTTTTGCGCGGAGACAATAGTAGCACGAAAGCCCCGTATTTTACAATGCTGGCGGTCACATAAATTGCCATATAATTATGCACTGTGCGCGGATCCTCTGGTTCAGGAAATATAATTACGGCAGAATGAGTCACGTGGAAATTTCTGTGACATACGTGCATAATTACCAGGTCTATAAGTCGTCTGAGAAGGACGACTTCGTGGTAGATTTACCAAGTTCCGGCATTAAGTCGAGATAATGGCTTCCTGTACGTCGGATTGTAAAAGTAAAATGTGAGAATATCCCTTTCCGTGAATAATACATTTGCGTATATCGCTAAAATTGCGTTTCCGGAAGGGAGCAAAGAATAACGAGAGGTCTCACAAATCAACCATGGAGGTTTAAGTAATTTGGATTATTACACTAGAAATTTTTTATGAATTTTCCTTCTGAACAAATTCTTCTCTCTTGCGTTAAAGCAAATTGTTTTTATAACGCTGATTGAAAATTAAATTTTATTGTTAGTCAAGTTACAATTCTTGAAAAATTATAGATATATTACAATATATTTTGTACTATAATATATTAATATAATTTAAATAATATAAGTACTTACTAAGAAGTAATAATAACAATATTATAATATTAACAATATTAATATTAATTATATTAATTATATTAATTACATTAATATTAATTAATATTGCTAATAATAGTAATTACTAAGATTAAAAAATAAAAGAAAGATTTTAAGAATTAATTTTTTTATTTCAATCTGTCTGTATTTTTATAAAGTAATTTTCGTAAAGTAATACGGAACAAAGGAAAATTATTGACAAATAAAACAAATTATAATGTAAAGTAAAAAAAAAAAAATAATAAAATTTTTCTTTATTTTTCCATAAATGAATATATTTCTTCACTCGCATAATACTACTAAATAGTTACTTGCAATTTGAGATGATTCAAATATCATATTATTAAAATTTTTGCCGGTAAAGCGAATGCATATCTTATCTTATTTAGACGTTCCCGACGGAAGTTCCCGTGAACTTCAGTCGCGGTCGATTTCAAAAAATTGCTGTCCCAGTGTATATTTTTGCGAGACTGAAATTGAGTGATATTATTCTTCAACGTTATAGTTAATGAACGCATGGTGTTACTTTGAGAATATTATTGGCAGTTTTGTGTGTCTGCCAATTTTTTGAATCTTGTCTATGCTATAAAATTTTCAATTGATCACAGAGTATGTTTTATTGATCAATGTTTGTTCTTATATGTTTTTATATGTCGCGATAAATTCTTATGATATTACATATTATATTGAATTTTTATGTTTCGGTGATCGAAACATAAAGGAAAATTGTAAAGGAAAGATTATTAATATGTAATTGACTTTCTAATTTTCTCCTAAAATTTCAAAAATTTTATTAAAATTATTTTTTTTTTCTTTATTTGATTAATATATAAGTTTGATAAACTGTAAAAAGGTCAGCAGAGTTAAAATATGTGTTGTTTTTTCATATTATTTTCATTAAAAAGTCAGATCATAAATAAATTTGATAAAGCAATTTATTAAATGTCAAGTATGGACAATGAATTTGAATAGAGACAGTCTAACAATTTAGCTAATTAATTAATGCTCGTGTTATTAGCCGTAAGTGCTTTGTTGCCAAACAGACGCAAGAGTAGTTAAATGCATACGTATAAACTTCTGACAGAGTTACTGAGCAGGAAGATATTCTCTGAGAGATTCTCATTATATCTAATATTGCTCTAGTGATAAACAAGTGTAATGCCTTCTTGTTAACTAATTTTACATAATTGTCATTAGCTTAAACTTCAAGTATTATGGATATATTGAATATTATATTGGATTATGTATCATGATCTGCATAAAATTTTAACTTTATAAATAGATATATCTATATCAGATATATCTGTAGAATTAAACAAGGGAATTTTTATTGTCTATAATCGATGGAATACAATTATCGATAGTATTAAATTATTATTATTATATCGCAAATTAATTATATTATTAGTTAATTATGCTATTAATAAATGTAACCTACTAATGGGATCTTAAATTAGGCTTTTAAAAGCTCTTATACTTTAACTTTGCGAAATCACAACACTAACTAAAATTTTATCCAAATTCACCTAAGTAATTATCTCAATTACTCGAATTTCGTGCAATTTTCTTTTGCGACAATTTGGATTTCTACGGTAGTTTCCAGGGAAATATCTTAACCTGAATCACATATTAGTCATTCTAAAATGTCCGTAGACTTACAAACTATTGATTTTATAATAGATATAACACGCACTTTAATACTTGCACAAGTTTAATTATTGTCTTAGAGAGTATGCAATATCAGCAAAGTTTAAAGACACTCTATACAGACACTCTATACAGATACTTTGGATGTAGATAACTATTGGATGTAGATTACTATTATTTCGTAGAGTAGAAGAAAAGACAATGCATCTGTATATTCGTTCTTTTATGATCAAACCGTAAGAGAAGTGACAAGAATTAAATAAATAAAATGTGATTCTGTTAAAAAAATTAAAGATAAGTTATAAAATATATTTGTAACAGATTTTGTTCTACAATTTGCGCGTATCTTCTTTTTAACTCTGCAAAACAATTTCTATAATTTAATTTTCTGTTTAAATTATTGATTTTATATTATTATTATTATATTTTGTATTGATTTATATAATACAGCTGTTATTTAATGCCACACTTCGAGGATATATTTAGGCTGTTCCATCTTTTGATAAATTTTACCTGTTAGGTAAATCGCGCATGTAATTGGGTAATCTTGCTACTTACCCGACAGGTAAAATTTACCAAAAGATGGAACAATCAGCTTTTAGTGACATACCTAACCTAATTTAATTGCTTATAATTTTTATAAAAATAAACATATTGTAAACAATTTTTTATGTAAAACGCCAGACATTAAAGAATAGGACAATACCAAGCAAATATGCTTCTTTATTAAAAAAAGCAATGAAAAAAATATTGAAAAAGCATTGAAGAAAGAAAGCCGAGTATATATTGTATCTAAAGGATGTTTAAGAATTACAAGACGTTTTTAATTGACACTAATATAGGATTACTAAAAATCTCTAATGGTGCTATCTTCTGATGTAATATATCGTGATTTATTTTATCAACAAATTTTCATTTATAACAAGTACTTGTCAATTATTATATCAATATTTTCTACAATTATGAATGTAGCTGATCATCGATTATTGTAATAGCAGACTTTTCGATTATATATATCAATATTGTCTGAACTTATTCATGATAGCTATTATAGATTTTAGTTCAACAATTATGTCATCAATGTGATTTTACAGGATTTTTACTGTAGGATTATTTTTTAGTTTTTAATAATGTTTCAAAAAAGTTTACTTACCACATCGATGAGTTGCGAGAGTTTAAGCTTGATGCATACGCGTAGCACATCCGAGGTGTTCACCACGGGGCGCACGAGTTTGTTGTAGTTGGATAGTAGATCGTCGTAGAGGCGTTTCGCGTCCGGATTCCCGGCAACGGCTCCGTGAACGACTAGCGCCGAAAGAAACCATATGCGCAACGTTTCCCCGATTATGGGGGGCATCATGATTCCCCAATTTCTCCACTGTGAACGACCTCACTTTGTATCCTCTTTCGGTCGCGCAAACCACGTAACTAACAATAAGTGAAAAGATATAAATCAGCTATTATTTTTCTTGACATTCGTGTAAAAGAGCACCACTTAAGAATCCCTTAATAAATGCAATTTTTATCATTTATTGTAAAATAAACAGTTGCAATTTAATTATAAGATACACAATTCTATCATTAATTTTTACTCTTAGAAATTAATCGACATTCTTAATAAAATTTTTGAATTTGTATTTTTCACAGCTTGCTAAATAATTCTCGGATTAAATTTCTCTACAATTTCAAGTGAATCTTATTAGTTAGGAAAATTTTCATTTGAAATTTAATTAAGAAGTTATGAGAAAAGATGGCTTCTCGTCAAGTTTCTTTAACTTTTAAGAAAAAAAATCCACAAAACTGTCCCAAAATGTGGCGTGAGAGAATGTATAAATCCTGATATATCATGTACACATTAACACACAAGCGAAACTCTAAGTTAAGTCTCTACGTTACACTTTGCCAGACTATACTTCGTTATGTGCAATTCCCGGTGTATAGTATACTCTGCACTGAGAACAACTTGGTCCGCGGACGGATTTATGGATACAAGTTCGACCCTCTTCTCTTCCCACTTCTCTCTTTCTGAGTGCCGCGCAAAAAATTTCGTTGCTTTGAATATAAAAATAATGTCACTTAATGTAAAGTGTACATTTTCGCCTGAAATTTAATCTTTAAAAATTCTTTTGATTTTTTCTTTTATTCTTTTCTAAAATTATATAAAATGTTTAAGATTATGAAAGATTTATTCATTCCGCGATGAATATTACAACGAAACTTGATGATAATGCGAATGCGATGTTGAATTGCAACCTTATGTAACTATAGCGATACGAATTGAAACCACGATAGCGAACAATCCTATGATTGTGAATCGCGATGCGTAACGATGTTAAAGTGTTCATGTGGAATCGAACCGATTAACGGTAAACCGACACTTGGCGTAGTGCGGGCGATTGATTTTCGACGCGTATTAGAGCGCTAATTCGCGGCCGCAAATCGCGTGCGGTCATGGATCATGAATTGATCGCACGCTTTGAAAATCGTGAGATACTTCACATTTCGCTCGTCGACTGGAATTTAATAGAGTCCAAAACGAATAGGATGGCGAACCACGTTATTATGCGATGATTTCACGAATGCGATGATTAAGCGAGTTAACTGACCAATTTTAAACTCGAATGAAGCGGATTGTCTTTCTTTATTACAAAAACAAGAATGTTACATGACAGAATTGCGACAATTACAGAAAATCCGGTGGCACTTGTTTTTGACACAATTTTTAATGTTTTAGCATCAAAGAAGTACTATAACAAAAAGTTAAACTTACATCTTCAATCTGGAATAAAGTTTACAAGAAATACATAACTTTACAAGAAATAAATAATAAATAATTTGTTAGATTTTTTATATTAATTAGACTTCTTATATTTTACGAGTCTTAACATAATTTGCATTTTTATTAAACTATAATATTATTAATGTAAATAAACAATTTGTTTAATATGTAACTTTATGTTACAACAAAATGAAATTCGAGTGCAATTATTCTGTAATTATTATGGATGCTGTCTGTGGGGACATCTCTGTGACTATAAATTTGTAATGAAAAAAACTGAAGAAAAAAATTTGGACTACTTCTTATTCTTCATATCTCTGTATACCCTCAAAACTTTAATATATTTTTTAAGATAAAAAAGAACAGCGCATTTACCTAATTTATTATATAACAAAGTTGCGCTAAATGAGATAATAGAACCATCAATGAAACAATATTTTAAAAATTTCTGTACTTTCTGCGAAATTTTTTCTATTTACAGAGGAGACAAACTGCTGAGATGTCCCTACGTAACTAATATAGCAGTTGTTTAACTCAAATATTATTTGTCTAAACCTTTTGATTCACTTTTATAATGAAATTATTTGAAAATTTATATAAACTCTATTTAGTTCAAACATGATAGAATTTGCAAACAAATAAGGTTGTCTGTCGTGTACTTATTTGTTTGCAAATAAATTTGCAGTGGATTCTTACTAACGCCATTATTTGAGTATTGCAGCAAATTATTTAGCATTGCAACAATTTTTTATTTGAAACATGTATGATCGGATTATCTTCGTCATTCTGAAATTCTTGCCGCTGCTGTTTGATTCGAGCAAGCAATTTCTTTCTTGTCAGGTAAGCAACTTCAAGACCGTAACTCATGTCCATGTCGACGCAGTCGTCGTGACCGATACGTGAGTATTAACGACGGAATACATTTACGTGAATACATACGTCCAGCGACGAGGAAGGATCGATCAACGCCCTAGTCCCGCCTCGTCTACCACCGCGCGAATATCTAATTGCTGTTGTGCCGCTAACTGGGTCAACGGTATATTATTTCGGATTAGCGAATCGAGGAGAGCCAACCTCACGACGTTGTCATCAACCTAAAACCCGTCTAGACAAAACTGGAATGCACTAAGGATTTCTATTCAATATTAAAATTGTCAACGTTGAATCTAATAACATTGAGTTTGAAAACGGAGTATCAAAATATTTATCTTAATCTTTTGTAGTAATTCTTTTCTTATTATTTCAATTCCTAAATTTTCTGTTTCTAATACATTATTCATGCAATTTTATAATGTGCAATAAAATAACTGTAGAAAACAAATGTTACAATAATCGAATAATGTTTTATAATAGAATTAAAAAACTATTCTAATAGTGACTTTGAATGGACGTATTAGTGTACACTAGTGCATATTAACTTGTAGAAGACCGGAGGCCCCTTTAGAGACTCGACAGTCATCTTTTTGTTATTCAACCGCATAACATTCATAAAAAAGTTTTAACCCTTAAAATAAAAAAGTCGATCAAAAACAGAAGATTAAAGTCGTCCTCAGAAGATTAAAGCCGTACATTAATTTAATTTGTGTAAAAGTAAAATATAAATAATATTAAATACAATATCTTTTAAGACCATGTGAATACATCAACAAATCATCAGAAATAACTACTACAGTAGATGGTAGACTATTACAGTAGATGTAGTATATAAATTTGCACTGAATTATTTAAACGCTAAAGAGCTTAATTATTTAGGACCTTTATTTTTATTTGTTGTCTAAATATAAATATTCACATAATACAGTCTTAATAATTTATTATTATAAATATTTCGAATTAAATATTGATTTTACTCAATAGCGCAGTTAAAAGTATTAAGGATTTTATGATTTAATCCGTTTTTTTCAGAAGATATGGAAGATAACTGTTTATATTTACATTAAACTTATATTTTTACGTCTATTTGTATACGATGGCTTTAATATGCACCACTGTGCACTGAGTACATTCAATTAATTTACTATAAATGATTAATTTACTATCAATTCGAGTTGAATATCGTTACTATTATACAAGAAAATATTTTATTATTTTATTATTTTACAATTACAGATCTATAAGCTGGAAAAGCGTATAATTCACGTATCAAATAATTCGATTGTCGTACAATCCACAAATAGATTTTAAACAGTTCCATGATTCAACACAATTGCATACCTCTCTCGCGTTTCCTCTTTATTTTTCTATCGAGAAAGTAAATTACTTTGTAGCACTCTTTGTGATCGCTCGAGCGCCTCCGAATAAGGATCGCTTTTAATACGCGAACGAATTCGATGGAAATCGAGACAATGAACTCGATACCGGCTGTAAGATTATTGATCGAAGCAGGCAATAATTTGTCTTATATCTATATTTTTGCATTTATAGTAAGGTAATATTCAAAATCGAAATTAGGATATCAAAAGATTGTTTAGTTTTTGACATATAATTTATGCATATAATTTCGGTAGGGAAAGGTGGGGCACATCATGACAGGGGGCACTATGTGACAGCTGCTTTTTTTTCAAAACGTAGTAACCGCAGTTGAACATTAATCTAACACAAAAGAAAAAAGTCACAGAAATAAACTTTGATGAAGTTTCAGAAGACTAGAGAAAAATCATAATAACGGAAGGAATATAAAGAAATCAGACTGAAAATTTATTTTTCAGTTTATAATTTTATTTCTCAAGATAAGGCATTTCTTTTGATGAATACAAGTATATGTAACCTATTATAAAATTATGTTTAATGTATTTTATTTAAGGCTATGCATCGTATTAATGCAAGCCTCGTATCACTGTCCATGTGAAGTTAAATAACAAAAGTATCCTTGGGGCAGTATAGTAATTCTTGGAGTACATTATGACTTATTTTTGTTTATCTCGTTTTTACTCTGTTATCAGTTGGTTTTTTATTTATTATTAGTTAAGCATAGTTCGATACAGAGGAAAAAAGATATACATATGATTTTACCAAAACTCACTGTGTGAGTGGAACAAAAAGGCAACGCTTCCACTACAAGTTTGCTATTAATTTTTCTCTTAACTTTAATTTAAGTAATATAGCCGAAGATGCTTTTAATATGTTTAAGTTAAGAAAGTTCCATAAAAATTTGATTTTATATCTATTTTTTCGGGTAAAAAGAATATCTTATTTTAACGTTTTATTTTTAATATTTGTTATATTAGGTCAATTGAAAAGTTCCGTCCGTTTAGCGGCGAGTAGCTATAGCTAAAACTGTCGATAACTCTAATACCTAAACCAAGCTTAATTTTTCAATTTTATCATCTGTCAATAAAATTCAGTATATAAAGATATACGCATTAATAACATTGCTTCTTACTGCATCGAAAATGTTGAAATTTGAGCCAAATAAGCGTCATTTGCGCGAAGTGTTAATCTTTTGCTTCATGCAAAAGAAAACCGCAGTTGAAGCTCATTGAAGTTGCTTGTAGAAGTTTATGGTATATAGTGCTCTTTCCAATAAAACATGCAGAGAATGGTTTCGACGCTTAAAAATGATAATTTTGATGTGGAAGATAAAGAGCATTCTAAACAGCCAAGAGCATTCGAAGAATTGCATGCATTGGTGTATGAAGACTCATGTCAAACGCAAAAACAACTTGCAGAAACATTAAATTGTGTTTAATCTGTTATTTTCGATCATTCGAAAGCTTTGGGAAAAGTCTGCAAGGAAGGAAAAATGGGTCTCTATGAACTGAAGCCAAGAAACATTGAAAGACGAAAAACCATCAGCAAAATTCTGCTTGCTAGACAATAAAGAAAAGAATTTTTGCATCGTATCGTCTGAGATGAAAAATGGATTTTTTTGACAACCCCCCCCCCCAAACGTTGAAAAATCATTTGCGATCTCGGCCAATCTTCAACATCGACGCCAAAGCGGAATATTCACGAAAAGAAGGCATTGTATTTGGTAGGATCAGAAGGGTGTAATGTACCATGAGCTGTTGAAACAGTCACAGGGGATCTCTATCGAGAACAAATTATCTGTTTAAGCCGAACATTGCATCGAAAAACGATCAGAATATGAAACGAGACAGGGAACGAGAATTTATAAGCTGAGCGAATAAAGATTTTGCTTCATGACAACGCTCGGTCTCACGTCATAAAACTTAGGAAACGTTAGAGGCACTTCATTGGGAAGTGTTATCCCATGCGGCTTATTCATCAGACTGTGTCCCTTCCGACTACCATTTGTTTCAGTCGATGGCACACGCACTTGCTGAGGAACGCTTCAATTCTTATGAAGAAGCTGAAAAATGAGACTTTAACTGGATAACTTTCAAAAATGAGTTATTCTTTCGCCGCGGAATTCGCTTTGCTATCCGAAAGATGGGAAAAAGTCATCGCTAACAATGGACAATATTTTGATTGATGTACTTTTTCATTTTGTTTCTTAAATAAATACTTTTTGCAAAAAAACGGACGGAACTTTCTGATTGACCTAATATGTTTATTATTTTAATATATTTTACTAAGGTTGAGTCAGAAAGTTTATAATCTAAGTGAGTAATACAAGTTCATTATAATATTAATATTTTATACACTTTTTATGTTTACCTCCTTATGCTGTGTTTATATGTCTTATAGTGGAAATTTTATTTTTAATATTAAAACAATTTAAAAAATTTTTTTTTATTTTACATTGTATTTATAAGTTATAAAGATACAATAATAAACCTTCAAACGTATTAAAAATGATTTCCTTTTGGCCTGGTAACAATTCTTGGGCCAGTCACATACACATAGATCTATAGCTCCATATGTGAGAGGCAATATGTGAACAAATAGGGCATTAGTAACTAGTTATTCCTCGCTTACAAAGATTAAAATTTGGAAAAATTACCAATTGTTCTTTATTGAAAGGGGAATTTTTTCATCTCATAAAAATTGAAATAATCTTTTACACTAACAAAGAGGAGCGAAAAGAAGAAATCTGTCACAATGCTTTTTTCTTCCCCTACATACAAACATTCCTATTAAACTTTTCATTTAAAATATTTATAATAGAACGCGTCAAATTATGTTTTGTTGTAATGGTTATTGATTTTTCACATGACATATTGTTTTTTTTTTGTTAATATGAGATAATTATGATATATCGCCAATTGCAGCAATGTATGTATATAGTATTTCGTGCAATATATGTTGCAGATTAAAAAGTTATCATGTGAAAATGGCACGTTGTTTTCAGCGACGTCTATCTCTGAAACTATTTCAGCATCGACAGAGAGGATGAAACGCGATTCGCGGAAAATAGAATTGAAAACATTTGATCGGCCACATCGAGCCAACGATCGTAAAACCACGTGAAGTTTCTATTCTTGACAATCCATTAGCTCTCTACTGAAAAGGATTCCACGGTACACCGTAGCATTCGATTCGGAACGCATAATTGAAAAGATCTACACTGTACTTTGTTGATGATGAAAATTTAAACGAAAATCTGTCGATCGACAGTCGAATCAAAGCTCATCAAAGCTCATGGGACTTTTTTAATCTATTGTTCCGATTATTAAATATGAAGTGTATTGCGAAGTATCCGCAAGTTAAAATAACAAATGATGTTTGAATAATTTTGAAAATATTTGTAACAAAATGAACGTGTTACCATACATTTTTTAATTTCATATTATATTATGTATTATATATTGAAGAATCAATTATTAATTAATTTTTCCCTATCTCTTCTTTCCTTTTTTTTTCCTTCTTTTATAAGAAAAATTATTTAAGAAATTACTTTACAGCAATTATAAAGTAATATTATATTGAATAAAAATGTAATAAAAAACATAGATCGTAGGTTAAATGTATCTCCGCGATATGAGATAATAGGACACAATCGGAAGGATTTCGATTTGAGGGATATTGAAATCCTTCGTGAACGATATTCAGGATTAGAACGTTTATTAAACTTCGATCGATATAAAAATCGTGGCGCAATTCCAATTCGAATGCCGAACGAAAATTCCGCAGACCTAATGGAGAGGATTCCTTACGACGGAGAATATTGAATCTATCATGCAGAAGGTGCGCGAGAGCAAGAAATAACAAAAAGAACGTCACGCGATATCGCGTGTCCAAGCAATGAAATGTTTCGATAATCGTCGAATCTCAATAAAATAATTTCACGACGGTTTCACACTGCCGCCACGAAAATAGCGCGGATCGCGAATCGCTTGCATCTTTCCGCTATTACGCTCTACATCTCATGTTTTCCGCGATTAAAGTTTATGAGAATTTAAATTAGTGTAGCAGCTGTCGAGAGAGCGCGAATCATTCCCACAACTTCCCTGTAATTACTTGCGATTACATCTTACGCATGTTTGTATCTGTACAATAAGTCTCAGAAAGATATTCAGGAAAATATTATCCGTATTAATTTTATCTCTTATTTTTTCTCAATTAAAATTTATTATATGTATAATATAAATTTAATTCTTAAAAAATATTGATCGAACAGTTCCTCTTTCTATGTTTTTGTATTATTCTAATATCACTTTAAATTTTTGTTAGAAATTATATATAATTATATATATATATATATATAAATAATAAATA
>Ga0157364_1006145_pt1 | contig 12308 bp, 3 predicted proteins | sample AttsexASBM2_FD_111476 | JGI IMG/M metagenome (GOLD analysis project Ga0157364, IMG submission 111476) | Fungus gardens microbial communities from leaf cutter ant in Ribeirão Preto, State of São Paulo, Brazil - Atta sexdens ASBM2 | ecosystem: Host-associated > Fungi > Mycelium > Unclassified ...
ATAAAAAATTTTATATATATATATATATATATATATATATATATATATATATATATATATATATATATATATATATATATATATATATATATATATATTAGGGTGGCACTTATTTGTGATTCGTAATAAAAAATTTTTTCAAATTTTTTTTCCCTTTGAAACAATTCTAATTCAAGAAAAAAATCTGTAAAAATGCAATCCAATAAGAGGAAAACATGCCTCCAAGCCTCTACATTTTATGATAAAGCAAAAAAATCGATTTTCGTGAATATCTTTTAAATTATTGAATATGTCTAAAAAAAATTTCAAATAAAAGTTATGAATAAGGAACATTTTATTCATTTTTTTCATATAACAAACAATTTTCGAAAAATATTCCAAAAAGTAGAAAATAGAATAAAAATTGTTAGTGATCTTTTTAATTGACTTGAACATTTTTAAGAGAGGCTTAAAAAAATATATATATATATTCTTAATTTTTAACTTTAACGGGTTATTTTGGAAAATTTTAAGAATTATATTTCTAAAAAAATTTTAGAAATTGTTGATAAGTCCGGAAGGTACGTTTTCTTTTTATCGGGCTACAATTTTATACAGATTATTTTTCTTGAATTGGAACCGTTTTGAGAGATATCACAAAACAAATTGAAAGCCGAAAAGAGCTATCCTAATGTATATTGGTTATCGAAAATTACTCAACAAAACTAATAATAGTTTGTATTATTCAAATTTAATAACGTATTAATGCAGAAAATACAGTGGAAGGTGGAGGTGGAAAGAAAGAGAGAGAACGGCAGTCGCGTTAAAAAAAAATAGAATGATATTTTATTGCGTACATCTGCGTCCGCACTCGCACATGAACATAGCTATAACCTTTTTCACGAAGTTTACAACATAGGCGCCAGAATTTTTTTTTTAGGAATCTTTATTAAAATCTGAAAAATCTTTTTTGTTCCGATAATTTTATATTACAAAAATAAAATTAGGTACATAATAATTAATATAATAATGAAATTCAACAAGATAAAGAGAAAGATCGACTAAAATCATTGTCAAAAAGAAATAAAAAAATACCTTAATGTATTCATTATTAAAATTTAAATTGTCATCATTTATCTCTCATATCTTTGTACATAAACCGTTGCTATTCTTCTCTTCTTTTTTTAAGGATTTAAAAATTCTTGTATCGTATTACGACGCCCATGCAGTCATATACATATCTCACTCGCGATTGCCTCGTAGATTTCTGATACGCACGCGTATGCATAAACGCGTCATTGCGCTGCCATGGACCGAGTCGACAGGGTGATCAAAGAGAGAGAGAGAGAGAGAGGGGGGAGGGAGACGATGAGGAAGTGGACAGAGACGCGAGATTGGGTTGCGGGACGGGGTTGCTGTGGCGAGAGTGGCGGAGGCACATGGAGGGTTAATGCATCAACATCAAAGTGGCTTGCCGGTACAATTATTGCACTCAACGCACTGGTCGCTACCGTTCGGCGTGCGGTGGTGCACACTCACATGGATCGCGCAGATAAAACGCACACACGTCCACTACAGCGGCGTCATGAGAATACAGACCGTATGCACCTGATTCAGCGAGAGACAGAGAGATATAGAGAAAAAGAGGAAGGGAGTGAGTGAGTGAGTGAGTGAGTGAATGAGTAATGAGTGAGTGAGTGAGTGAGTAAGAGAGAGAAAGAGAGGAGAGAGAGAGAGAGAGAAAGAGAGAGAGAGAGAGAGAGAGCCGTATATTACATTCTTCCACATTTAACTGGACGGACATTAATTTGAAAAAGTAGGCGCCTGTCGCGCCGTACCGCGCCACGCCGTGCGCCGCGGTTTAGAATCTCATATTCGCGAATGCAGGCATGCGAACTTTACGCGAACGTAAGCCGCAACTTATGCGCTTTTGACGTACGCGATTTTCCTTTTTTCCTTGCCCGTTTTTCCATCCGTTTCCCTCCACTCGCTATGGCAGTATTGCGTCGCGTTGCGTTGCGTTTTTGTGTCATTTCACTGCACTCGAATGCGTTACCGAGGGATTTAAGATTTCTGCGCGCATTGTTTCTCCGCGAGAATCCGCATTCGCGAGACTTAAGCCGAGCCAACGGTATTAACGGCAAAACCACAGCAAATTCTAGCTGGAACTGTATGTGAGAGCAAACTTGTGCGATTACACGAATATAAATACAAATATATATTTCGAAAGTATTTTTAAATATTATTTGAAATAATTAATTACGCTTTAAGAACGCGCGCGCGCGAATCTGCATTCAAGTGCATTATTGCAGAAATTTAAGATTTCCACTTATTCGCGCTTTTGAATTTACACGTTGGCACATTATATGGTCAGAGAAATTATATTTAACATTTTACTCACAAATCCACATAAGCTAAGGAATTATACAGGGTATTTCGAAAATAATAATACAATTGAGATAGAGATGAAAATTTTTTGTATAGACATATTCAACAAATTTTCAATCAATAAAATAAATATATTATTGAAATTTATTGTATTATTTTAAAATTATCTACTAAATCCAGATTGACATAGAAAAATCGATGAGTCGTCAGATCGGATGAACCAAACAGATTAGTAGCTAGTCAAATTCATGCTTAATGAATATTCAACCACTATTTTTTCGAACAGAATAAAAAAATTTTTTTGTTCTACATTTTAAACTTACTTTCATATGAGGAATCACCTTTTTCTCGGTTGTACAACGCTTTCCAGAATACCCTGTTCCAGAATATGCAAACGTTGCAAGTATAAATAAAAGAGGAACATAGAATATTCTACATATATATCTAGCATATCCCAACTAGCTTATTTAATAAAAGTAAAATGTGTTAATGTGGCTAATTAATATTTGTCTTTATATGCAAAAAATGTAAACTTTTATTTTATAAGTAATAATTTAAGAATTTTGTATAATCTCTATTCATCTGATAGTTATTAATAATTTGATTATTGACTCATACTTTCATAGATACTAGAATTTTTAAAAATCGTCAATATTGTTAAAAATTGCTGATTGTTATAGTATAAAATGGTATAAATAGCTGAAATATAAATTGTCAAATCAACTCATATCACTGGATTACAACATAACATCTAAGAGAGAGCTGAGAAAATAAATAATGCATAGATTAATACGCATGTGTTAAGTTACCTAAATGCGCATGAGTCTAATTATGTAATAATTAATTAATTTCGAAATTACTTTAAAATTTGTGCGCGCGTGTTCCAAAATATGAATTAAAGTAAAAGTAAATTTGTTTTTTAATATACTCGTGATTAATTATTGCATGATTAGACTCGCACATTTAGATCTATAACGTATGCATAATTTCTCATTTATTATCTCAGCTATTTATATTATAATAATCAGCTATTCTTGGTAATATTGATTTTCTAATACCTCTACGAAAGTACAAATCAATAATCGAATTATCAATAAATATATGTAGATTGATAGACTATACAAGATAAAATAAAATTATAGACTATCAAAATAAAATTAGTACACCATAGATATATAAAAATAAGTATTATAACTAATACATTAGCATATTTCGTTTTTAAATAAGTTAGTTGGAATACGTTATATGTGGAATATCCTTCGTTCCACTTTCATTTAGACTTGTAACATTCGCATATTATAAAAGTCTCTGAAAATTAATTTTCTCTCTTGTATATACAAGTTTATATAATATTTAATCCTGGAAACAGAAGTCGCGCATGCAGACATCAAACTCAATTAAAGAAATATTTAGAAAAAGAAAGTAATAGAAAATAAGATAATACATATATCTGTAAAATATTACGAATCTCTTTTCTTGTCATGTATTTTATAGGTACTAATTTATTTTTATATATTTTACAAATATATGATACATAATATCACATTTTTTCATCATTTTATGAAACATGCGCATTGTGGAAAGAAACTTAAAAGTTTCAAATCTTCTAGAAATGTCAGTATATTAATTATTATTTTATTTCATTATTACTTATTCTTAGTCTTATACTTATTCTTAGTCTTTCGATGTACTTTCTATTATTTATCTTACGGTTTAATTTGATTAATTAAATTATAATATAGTATTTTTAATTATTTAATTTCCAATTCTTGAAAATCTTAGTATTAGTGTTTAATAAAAAATATAAAGATTACAATTAGATTCGAAGACAATTCTTCTTCTTTCAAATATATTCTATTCTTATTTATCGAGCTTACTTAAATTATAAAAATTTCCTATCACTTTTTGATTTATTTTTACGACTTTAAATTTCCTATAAATTTCAACAACTGATATTGCATAATCGTACTTTGACGTATATTATAACATCAAAATGTCATAAGTTTTGCATCAAATACTGAGTTCTATTCTATAATCCTTGAGCGCGCGCGCGCGGGTGTGTGTGTGTGTGTGTGTGTGTGTATGTGTGTGTGTACGTATCCTTGAATACACATAAATTAGCGTATAATTAAATATTTCCAGGATTAAATATATCATTAATCTAAATATATCATTAAACTATTTTAAAGTAGTAGATCTATGAAATGTTACATATAGTAATCTTTGATATATTATGGCTGGGTTTTACCTTTCGGTAAATTTCAGCTCACTGTCGTACTCTCTTACTTTTTTATACTCTTACTCTTTTACCCTTTTACCCTTTTGTTTATGCAATAGGTAAATTACATAGTTTATCTGAAGATGAAATAACCGGCCTTGTATGTGTAACATTCTTATATAATGTTCTTTAATATATAATTAAATATATCTTTTATTTATTATATACTTGACATAATTTTTTTCGTTAATCTATTCCTTTCAATTAATAAAATAAAAAGAATTTTACACTCACCAATACGATGCGCAGCAGTGGAGCTAATATAACCAGATTAATCTGTAAAAAACAATACAAATTCCATGTATGAATTCAAATTATAGCAACGTATGAAATAATCTAATTTTCTAAAAATATTTCATGCATATTAAATCTTTTATACGATTTTTCTTTAAATAAATATTTAAAGTAGTTCCTGTAGAAAAGAATATTTTTAAGTATAACGTTTAAAATATTTAATCAATATGATAATCTAATTTTCATGATAGTATTACAAATAGTTACTTTGGTTGTACAGTCTTGACCAAAAATATTAGACACCTATATTTTTTTTATTTATCTGCATTTCGTTTACCTATATTATTTCCTATTAGTTATACATAAGTTTAGAAGGTTGTTGAAATAAAGAATAATTCATAGTTATAAATGTTATAAATGTTATAAATCACTATTTTTTAGCTAAATTTTTTTAAGTTAAATAATAAAGTGTTTAATACTTTTAACCAAAACTTATATTGCAATGAGAGATGCAAAATAGTGTAGATACGGAATATGCTATCACGGAAATAAACGTCGCTTCGCAAATAACGAGTAATAACCAAATGATAAATTACTCTTTGGTTACTCCACCATCGCATGATCGCCCGTCCTCGGGCTTTCTCCTCTCTCGTTTTTCCATTCTTTCTTCATGACACTCGTACATTTATTCGCGAAAATAATGGTTAATTACGATCACGTGCTATAATTTTTAAAGTATGATAATCACTTTTCATTATATTATAATACAATTTTAAAGTCAAAGAGTCGATTAATTAAGTTGCGATTCATCCGAAAATATATAATTGAAGTTTCAGACGCATAAATCACCTGAAAAAGAAAATACGTATCTTTAATAATCTTTCTTTTCTATTTTAAATGAATGAAAGTTATCTGGAATATAAATATTATTTACTTTGATAGTAACTATCACCATAATGCCTATTGATTAAGTCTCGTTACGCTTACGAATTGTAAATGTCGTAGAAATTAATTAATTGATTCAAGCCGATAATTATTAGCCGTAACACATCTTGAAGAATAATGCGATGATACACGAAGCGGTTCGCAGCTGCTTGTCTTCTCGAGCCTCGATATGTAAATGATAGCGTATTGACTTTGCGAGAACAACAGCACATGGAACGTTACAATCCTGATTAGAAATTTATTCAAGGATTTTAACAGATCCTAATCAGATTGACCTTATTTCGTTAGATTCTTATTATTAGATCCTGATAAGGTAAGTTCATCGGGACCTGATCAGTCATGTAACGCAGCACAATAGTCGGATCCTCATCAGGATAGCCTTATCAGGTCCTGATAAGGATTTTATCAGGTTCTCATCAGAACTTGATAAAGTTCTTATCCTTATCAGAATAAAAATAAGGTCAACCTAGCTAGAATCTGCTAAAATTACTGGATAAATTTCTAAGTCGGGAATTGTTCAAATTCTATTTAATTTAGCATCACATTCCAAAAGAAATTATTCTAATACTAGAAACGGGGTCAATCATAAAAAAAACCTCAAATCTAAAGAAGAAAGAGAAAGAGTAGGAGAGGAGAGGAGAGAAGAGGATAGAGGAGGGAGGGAGAGAGGGGAAAAGAGAGGGGAGGGGGGAACCTTTTTATATATATATTATATAAGTATATTCAGGATTATCTTAGGTCAACCAACCAGGTTCTTATAACATACAACTTTATAAAGGTCAACCATATTCAAACCTGATGAGAACTTTTTTTGTTAGGTGTACCTTATTTAGAATTACCTTACGTCAAACAAATCAGGTCCTGATAACATATAAGGTTAACTTGATACGAATTCTAGTCGGGATGACATCATAATAACGAATACCACGCTCACGTGCCAATCAATTTGCTACGAAATATTTAATATGTTATGAAATAAATACAGGAACTTAATGACACGAGAAAATACTCATTAACTATACAGAATAAGTTTAGTATCTCACGGCACTCGTTGCTATATTTCGGAAGGTATAATATACACGAAGCAGTTTATGCATTTACCCGCAAATTTATCGCGCTGTCATTACATATTTAAAATGTTCTAGAACGGATATAAAGGTCCGTATATTCTGTAATGATAATGTTGATATATCGTTATATTGTCATTGCGCGGCTTTTTTACTAGATATATTTGCGCAATATAACGACATCATTAAGAGTTACAGAATAGAGATGAGAAGAGAGACTTAACTCAATTGCGCGAGTTAATATTCATTAATTATTGGCATAAAATAAGTTTATTATCTCTCTTATCACATCGAGTCTGAAAAATAATACACACGCAATGGCTTATATATGGTATATAGTTGCACGATGAGATTTGTCATGAAAATGATAATCTTGTCTTGTGTATATACCTAGTGCGTGCAGCATACACATAAAAAACGAACACGCATATTTTATTGTTAATACATTGATACGAAATATTTAATGTATTAGGAAAGTATATATGTATAATATATTCTATTTTTTAGATCAATTTTGATGAATGAACTATTATATTGTGCGATAAATTTAATACATTTATTTAAATAACAAAGTTAACTTTGTTTTTTTTTTTTTTAGACAATGGCTATTACATATGTTGTATATCTTAAAAAAATAAAAGAATCGAGCAATATTATGTCAGTGCAGAATTTGTATTGTTATTGCTGAATGTAACGCTATAAAATAAAAATCGAATACCATTCTTTGTGTTAGTTAATTTTGAGATTGCATATTGAATCTAAATTAATTTATTTGAGGAATATAATTTATCTTTGTTTTACACAAAAACATTATTATGCAAATTAATCTATTATTTTAAAAAAATTTTTTCATTCCGCGGAGAATAAAATTGTATGATTTTAATAAATCAGAAAAATAAAATTAAATCGTTGCGAACATTGCGATAACTTTTTATTTGGCTTATTAAAAGTACACAACTGTTTCATTCCTATTAAATATGCGATAAAATTTAAAAAATAGGATAATAAATTAATCTAAAGTAAAGTGAACTGTAGCTTTTAAATTTAGATTTAATTTTATATTAAATAATTCTTTGTAATTGTAAAAAAAGACAATAATTAATCAATGATTTATATTTTTATAATAAAAATTAAATAATCTACATAAACTGTTTATATAAATTAATTTTGAGCTGCGAAAATAAGTAACAGATTAGTTAAGCGAATAAATGCAATTCATTTCGAAGATACAATTTCTGTACTGTCTAATTTTAAATACAATTTGAAGATTATTTTCACATAAAGATTTTCTATTTCAATTAAGTATTTTTAAAAATATACTTTTATGAGATATATGTTACATCATCAAAAATCATATTTCAAAATCATCAATGCGTGAAAATTCACTTACAAAATGTAATCCATTATAAATTAGTTTAATTTTTCCCGAATAATTATCTCAATTTTTATATTGGTTTATTTGAACTTACATATCATCTGTTTACGATTAAACGAAAATGTCGTTTTTTCCTTGTGAAGTACGATCCAATTAATCGCGAGATTTAAGTGCGCAAGTGATCACCATGACGAACGTGGTAAATCATAAAAGTCCGCCAGTTATTCGTGAATTTTAATACATTTTCATCAACTATATACATTACATCAATGCTTTATCATTCGCCTTTCTCCCGTTTTTCCTTTCATTTTTTACACGATATTCCTCGCTGTCGATCGTCGGAACTCGTCGGAACGTCAAGAGGACGCTCGTCATTCTCGAAAAGTAATTTAGAAAATGTTAAAGCGTGAAAATTGCATGTTTTACCACCCCCTCACGTTCTTCCCCTTTTCGACTTTGTGTTTCACGGGGCGCATGTTTGCCGCTTCGCGCGGACGCGTGTAACGTTTGCACGCGTATCCCCGCGTCGGATACGCGTGCTAAAAGTGCCGAGCGTGACACGGCTGCGGGATGAACATGACGCGAGCGTACAGAAGTATGGACCGTGCGGTAGGATATGCGGTATGGCCGCGCGAGGAGATAAAAGCGGATAACGTATATTCAGAGGGATCACCGCGACGGCGGATACCGGCGCCGATGAATAATACCGGATGTATTCCTCGATAGCATCGCCATTTTCGATGCAGCGGCGACTCGCCGTTGTGTGACGATTAGAATGGAAAAAGAGAGCCTAACGTGAAATACATCTAACTTTATAGAGTGTGAATAAATCTTTCTATAGAATCTTCTACATTGTTGAGTAAATAGTTTAACTGTAGTACGATCTTTTCACTTTTATTTTTGCATTTTAATTTCAGTGTAATAATTTTTCGCAATAAATTATTTACTTCTCTTTAGAAGTTTATCAACATCAACATTATTACTTGTATGCCTATCAATTTAATCTAATTTGTGACATTACTACCTTAGTTTCAGTTAGGATTTCATTTTGAGACCGAAAATTATTTCGGTACGTAGTACACAGAACTAATTATATACATAAATTCACATCGAAATATATATATAATTTAACTACTAAGATTCAGCTGAAGCCAGAAGACTTTCTCGTTACTTAATTAGTTAATTAGTTGTATACTCACGTGCGGTCTAATGTTATTTATTGATATTAATTCTTTGAGTTTCTAGTTTTATTTCCCAAAATGCAATCTTAATTGATTCATTGATTCAATATCAATTTCTTCCAAATATATCTTATTTCAAATTTTAAACATAGCGTAATAAGTTTTATAATATAAGAATTATCATGTCTGATAATTTCGATATTGATAACTTCAAATATTTGATAAATGCATGATAATATAAGACATTGTTATTTAATTTCTCAATTTGCAACTAGCAATTTCGCAAGTCCTCCGAAGAGCATTGAGATTTCCGAGGGAAATGCTGGCTGCGTTCACGATCGGAAAAGCCTAGCCACGCGCATTATACGCGAGTAGATTTCCACCAGCGGTCACAGGAACGGGTTCCGTCCCGCTCGTCCCGCTCGTCTCGCTCGTTTAACCCAGGCAAGCGTTCGGTGTCCTCGCTAATAGGATTACCCAGATTCGCGAAGTTTCCTTCCGAAAACGGAATGACCGCGGTGGATGTAAACGCCAACGAAATTTGCGGTGGATTTCTAATGCCGCGCCTGCTCATCGCTGAAGATACCTGATATTTCAATTCAGCACAATCCTAATTTTGATGACAGATTCGTCGAGTGATTTTTAAAATCAATTTTTTTCGAATTGAAAGTCTGTATTATTATTCTGTAGTACAGATATTAAGATGCCAAGGTACATCAATGCCATGGCGAGAATATTTATCAGGATACACGTAATATCATAATCTAAGTATGACTTTGTCAGAAATTGTTCAGAATTTTGTTGAAATTGTTACAGTCGACCTTCCTACGAAAAGTGAAGGTGGAATGTAATTCCGACTTCGACCTTCGCGGATTTCGGTGGCAGAAGGCGAAGGAGCTGGTGCCAAAACGATCCGACACAGGTTCGTAACTGGTAACATTCGTCGGTACCCACTGTCTCTGTAATGTGTCCACTTACGAACGTGCAGCCGGCAGCTATGCAGTTTAATACTTGCGAGTGTTTCTTGCAGCAACGGCATACCACGCATACTGCGCTCCTTTCCCTCTCCAGCTTCTCTCTTTCTCTGTGGAGGTTATTCCATTTCGCTAGAATAAACCGACGAAGGGTGGAATTTTCTTGCGGTAACCGCGAATCGACTTACACGCTGTTAGAGTAAGAATATGGTTTAGCTGCGCATAAAAGAGAGAGAAACAATGTTTAATTCGCTTTCTTGCAAACGCGTCCTGATTCACTGGGATGCATGGAATTATTGTGACTTTTGTGAGTCGGAAACTTCTGTGAAAAGGGAATGAATTTCAAGAGAATTTTCAGTAGAAACACTTAAAAAATTTACTTCGTATCTTAAAAGTATGTTACATAAATATATTCCTTATATTCGAGAGAAAAATATTGTACAAAACGTAAAAATTATTCAAATATTCAATGCGTGACCTTAATCTTCGTATTGGCTTAAATTTGTTGCTTCTACCGACATAAATTCTCAAAAAAGTAAAGAAAAGAGAAAAAGGCAACAAAGGAGCGGCGATTGCGAGGAGTGGTTTCTTTATGCGACACGGTCTAATTATTGGCATGACCCGGTAGCGCATTCGATCGAACGTGGAAATGGTCGCGGACTGACAAAGATAACGTACAGATCTTCAAGCACAAGTACCCGCGGAAGAGAAGTCCGTGCAAACTCCTGCAGACAGCTCCACAAACTTCATCAGAACGTTACGTGCATGTGTATAACGGTGTAATCGTTCACTACAACGTATTCCGTAAAGTATAGTATTGTCCAAAAAAGATACTATCTTATTCTGTAGCATAATTCGTATAATTCGTGTACTGTGAATAATTAAGACCGACATAATTTATATGCACTGTAATACAATATAATTTACTCGTGTATTATCATGAATTTCATCAACAAATGTTTATTCATTGTAAACTCTTAACGTATTATATAAACGTATTATATGTCTTTAATAAATTTAGTACTAAACCATTTTTATTCCAGAATTTTATTTTAAAATAATTTTAAAATATTGTATTTTCATTAAGAATTTAGAATTTTTAAATAATTAAATGATGTGTTTTTGAGGCAATATTTTCTCTTTCTTCGAATTGAGACAAAAAAAAGTGACACGAAAGTCATAGAAAACATTTCTGAACGTCATCGTTACGTTTATCTGCAATTTACGTTACCGTTGTCGTAACGTTGATGTTAAGTCTGCTTTTACAGTGAAAACGCTCCTTCGGCCACCATCATTGAACAGCGCTGTACGTACGGACGGTTTCAACTCGCTCGAGTGGCCGTTATATGGGGTTCTAAGCATTCTGATTCTGCTGACCGTTGCAATCCTCCACCTTCATCCCTGTTACACCACCCGTTCCGCGTCCTGCTACGAGACCCATCCCAAGCTACGTGGTTCGCCTTTAAACCACCCCATTCTCGCGCTCGTTCGTTCCGCGACTCTTTCTCGCGCTTACTCTCATTTAGCGACTTTCCAACCTTTCCTGTGCGGTTTGATCTCTCGCTTGCTTTCTTCATCGACCGCGCGCAGATCTCGTTAACAGTTCGATTTCACTATCCACCGCTTCAGCTATTCCTTCCTTAAGAGAGAACGTGTACAGAATGATCCTCTATGAAGAGCTATGCTTTCGAATTGAAAAATCGGAATGATTTAGCGAGCGCAGAAATTATCTGACACATATAAGTAATAATTTACAGTTTAATCATACGATATTTTGTGTGTGTGTGTGTGTGTGTGTGTGTGTGTGTGTGTGTGTGTGTGTGTGTGTGTGTGTGTGTGTGTGTGTGTGTGTGTGTGTGTGTGTGTGTGAGTGTGTGTGAACATATA
>Ga0157364_1006146_pt1 | contig 12307 bp, 14 predicted proteins | sample AttsexASBM2_FD_111476 | JGI IMG/M metagenome (GOLD analysis project Ga0157364, IMG submission 111476) | Fungus gardens microbial communities from leaf cutter ant in Ribeirão Preto, State of São Paulo, Brazil - Atta sexdens ASBM2 | ecosystem: Host-associated > Fungi > Mycelium > Unclassified ...
ACTCCCAATGGCGGCTTGCTTTCCTCTTATAATTTTCCAGCCAATGCTTAACAACACCTCCAGACAAAAGAACGAAGACGCCACCTCTCTTCTGGCACGCACTTGTAAAAACTGTAAAATAAAGTCAATGTTGTATTTGTACTTGATGATTTTCCAATTGACGTCTTATCTTTCAATCTTTGCCTAATTCGAGAATTCGAAAAAGATAAATTTACTGAAACAGGAAGGATATAAATACGGAGGAAGTCATTGACGAGAACAATGACTGATCATTCTATCAAAACAGTTCTCAATGTGTTGGTAAGTCTTCAGACTCATCTAACTTGCTCTCCAGAGCTAGTTCTAGAACTGGAAAATGAGTACATTCAAGAGAGAGACCTCAAACTTGTTATATTGCAAGATGCCTCTCTGTCAGAGTTGTGAATGATGGACTTGACTTTATTCTATTTTCTTTCTTTTTATTTTATTTTTCCATTTTCCATTGATTTTATTTTTGGTTTTTATTTTCACTTTTCTTTATTTTGGACTGAGGCAAAGAGTAAAGAGCATCGCTTCTTTTCCTCTTACCACCATCTTGCATAGTAGTGCCTATTGGAAATATAGCGAATAAATTCAAATTTCCCCCTACTTTCAGCTCTACAATCACGTCTAACTCACAACAATTTTCTTTACCAACTGTGTTTCCAACTAACAGCATGGAGATGGACAAATCTTCAGGAACCTCTCCTAGTAACAATGTCAAGGTAAGAGGAAGAACTTCCTCTATTGAAATCAATCTTTCTAGGGACATGTTGATGTCTTCCACTTGCTCTTCTACTATCTACCATGAGAGAATGGCAAACAACAGTATGAATGTTGATTCTGACCCACCTACTGACTATCCTGCTTTGTCTTATGAGATGAAGCAGGAGAAATTACTTTGTTTCAGAAAGGCAACTGAGACCTTAAACAACATGAGGCTCCAGAATGGAAACAATGAGGCCTCCCATTCAATTTGAACATGCTGAACGTGCTATTCCAAACAAACTGAAACCTTGTGCTGCAGCCCCTAGCGATGATGACAACAATGTCATCAACATCCAATTACCCTATGATCCCAATGCTCCCACTGAACCAGAATTGTGGAGTGGTAACTTTCATCTGATCTCTTTACACAGTTCCATTGAACATATCACCTCAGACACTAAATGCATTAAGGATTTGCTCAATTTCATGGCGAAATACATCTCAAACAAGAAGGTTAATCCCAAAAATGCTAACGATTTAAAGGACTTTGATGGCATAGGTGACTCTGTTTGGAATTTTATTTCCACGGTTTATCAAGCTAGTTGGGATTCTTTTCTCACTGATAAAAAATCCAAATTCCTCAGAGAAAAAATAGTGTCAAAATTTTCTCCTAGAATCACCCTGACTAATGCCCAGAAAAACATCAAAGACCTTCCAAAATCAGTTTCCATCTCTTTTGATAAGGTTCCTCTGCCACTGCCCCTCCTAGCTAAATCTGTGAAGGAAGTGAACGTTATCTCTAAGTACTTCTAGAACAAGAAACCTTTGATTGAAAATAAGAAGAAAGAAGGTTCCAATTCTACCAAGTCTTATACTCAGGCCTCCAAGTCACCTGCTACTACGTCTGATGTTCTCAAGATCAAGGAAGCATTTCCAGCTCTCAACACTAAGAAAATCGACCAAGTCAACAACATTGTTAAAGGAAATCCAAAGCTGAAGCCGAAGATTCAAATGACAACCAAAGGTCTCTCAAAGAAATAGGTAATTATCCCCATGAGCAAAGACAACATCAATACCTTCATGAAAAACTTATTCCTTCATGTGGCTAATATCAACAGACAACTTTGCAATATGAAATTAGAAGTTCTTATCAATTATATTTGAGCTGATCCACTAGGCATAACCATCATTACCAGTAAAATTTGTCAACAGTCTGACTTACTTATCATTGATCAATATGTCAAAAACTCCAATGATGTTAATGCTCTTCAGATTGAAGAATCACAACTCCCAAAATCAAAATTGTACCTGAAAATTATTGGCATCCTGTTCTACCTATATGTGAATTCCCAAGAGCATCTCACTTCAAGTGATATCGAATCAATTCTCAAGCAGAATCATATCTTTGACAACATATTTTCAGCGTCAAGGCCAAGAGTAATCAAGGTATCACCAAAGTCAGACATGTCTATTGTTTGGATAGATATCTGGGATGTTCAGAGTGGCAGTAATACCAAAATGCTAATTAATAGATATTTCAATGTTGGATGGTATATCACAACCATTCAGGGAGCTAACATGAACCCAGGTATTACACAATGTAAAATTGTTGGAAATGGGGTTACACAATGTTCTCTTGTAGAATTCAGGGGTTCAAGTGTGTCAAATGCAATGGTCCCCACAAGTCCAAAAATCATCACGACTTTGGGTGGTGCTGCAATGCCAATGCCAAAATCAATCCTCTGAGACTGGAAACAAAGAAAGGGGAACCGTATCCCCATTACTTCAAGTGCTTAAATTACTATGGAGATCATCAAGCGGATTCAAATTTATGTCTATTCTAGAGACATAGGTTTAACAGGAAGTAGCAACAGAAAAAGTATACTGAGATCTGTGAAAATAGGTCCAAGTCAATTCATTTTGAAGCAAACAACACAGTACAGCAATGATTGTGAAGAACATCAAAATTCTTTCACAAAATGTTTGCAAGAACTTGCTAATTGTCAATACTCTCCTTGAGACCCAAACTCAGTTTGACATCATACTAATCCAAGAACCTCCATGGTCCGAAATTTGCAAAGTTCCCAGTTCTTCTAACAGTGAAGAGGATTCTCTTATAGGAACCTGTCATCATTCCAACTGGATCACATTTACTAGGTTTCTATTGGATAGGTCGGACTCACCTAGAGTTATTTCCTATGTAAACATTTGTCTTTCATCACTTCGTTTCTTGCTCTGCAAAGATATTATTAATCATAGAGATATTAGCCTCATTTCTTTCTTCAACAGTAATATTTGTTACTACATTATGAACATTTACTCTGACTCTTCTCATACAGTCTTAAAGTATCTCAAGGATACTAAGGTGAATATCAAAAATATTCTTCTCATGACAGGTGACTTCAACATTAGAGATAGTTTATAGGATTCTGATTTTCCATTTCATTCTTCAGTTAGCAACAATCTAATTATTATAGCTCACTCTTTCAATCTCTCTTTGTCTACTCTGACTAACCCTTGCCCAACTAGATATTCTGACATGGCAGGAGAGTCAAATTCAGTGATTGACCTCATGTTCCTGCATTGTGGGTCTTATGAACTTGATCATCACTCAATCCATCCTGGAAACTGCCTGTCTTCGGACCATGCCCTACTCTCCATCAAAATTCCTATTATTGAAGAAGTCATTCAATCCTCAAAACTTATGATTTACCCAAAGAGTGACCAGGAAACGGCTTTTGTTGAAGAAGTCATTTTGAGTTTCAAAAGCTTGGACATATCTGTTATTGACAACTCCGACAAATTGGAAAGCATTGTCAATCAACTTGGAATGATTATAGACCAAGCTTGGAAGAAAAATGCCAAGAAATCAAGAATTTCCAAGAATTCCAAACAGTGGTGGACAGACAATTATAGTCAATCTCTCAATAACTATAAAGCATCAAGAAGTCTTGAAAATTGGAAAAACTTCAAGAAAGTTGTTAAGAACGTCAAGATATCCTTTTTTGACAAAAAAATTCAAGAAGTCACCAATGAAAGAAAAGATCCATGGGAACTAATAAATTGGATTAACAGGTGTAAACTCCCAGCCACTGAAGCCATCAAGCATAATGGCTCCTCATGTCTATCTCCAGAAAGCTTATGGGACATCTTTCATAACACATTCAACACTGCTCTCCATTGCCAAGTTGATCTTGACATTCTTAATGAAATTAATTGTAAACCCACTTTGCAATAGTTTCCCTTTTTCAAAGAAGAACTCAAGCAAGTGATCAGCAAGTGCAACAACTCATCTGCACTAGGACCCAACAAACTTTCATGGCATCATCTGAAGTTCATTGTCAATCAAGACAAATGTCTTGCCAACATCATTAACATTGCTAATGCATGCTTCAATCTAGGACACTAGCCAAATTATTTCAAATACTCATCCACGATAATCATTCCTAAACCCAACAAAACGTCATATGATCAAGCCAAATTGTTTTGTCCCATTGTCCTCCTGAACATCTTAGAGAAACTCATTGAAAAAGTAATTGCTAAAAGACTTCAATTCACAGTTGTCAACAACGATTTCATCCATCCAAGCCAATTAGGTGGCCTGAAATTCAAATCTGCTACAGATGCCAGGGTAGCTCTCATCCACACTGTGCATTCTGGTTGGACCAAAGGCAAAACCACTAGTACTCTCGCCTTTGACATATCTCAATTCTTCTCTTCCCTCAACCATCATCTCCTTACTCTCATTCTTGAGAAGGCAGGTCTAGAATTTAGAGTCTCATCTTTCTTTGTGAATTACTTAGTCAAGAGGAAAATGAACTATGTTTGGAATGACTTGCTGTCTCCAGATTTTGAAGTCAACATTGAAGTAGGCCAAGAATCTGCCCTCTCTCCTATCCTTTCAGCCTTATATTTAACTCCGTTTTTATATATTCTTGAAAAACATCTTAAAAACCTAAAAATTCCCATTTCCATTCTTTTTTTCATGGATGATGGTCTTATCATTGCACAGAACAAGTCTATAGACATTTTGAATGCTCATCTCTTTTGTAGCTACAATGTTCTTTCAAAACTTCTCATCAATTTTGGTTTAGTTATTAAACATGGGAAAACCGAAGTCTTTTATTTTAACAGATTGCATGAAATCTTCAACCCCCCACCTCTTAATCTCTCTTTATTTGGTGGTCTGTCTTTATGCCCTAAGGATACTTGGAAATACCTAGGCTTCTTCTTTGATCAAAAGCTGACATTTCACCAGTATATTAATTACTATTTGAACAAAGCAATGTCCATGGTAAAATGTATGAAGCTACTAAGAAATTTGTCTCAAGGGACCTCCCCTATCCAAAAATGCCTACTGTATCAATGCTGTGTCCTTCCTATAGCATTATACAGTTTTCAACTTTGGTTTTACAACAAGGCTCCTTTGGCATACCATATGAAAATTTTGAACAAAATGCAAAGGAGAGCCACTATTTGGATTTTAAGGGCATTCAAAATATCTCCCTCAGAAAGAATCAAAGCTATCATGGGAATTATTCCCATTAAATTTCACCTGCAAAAACTTGCTGAAAGATTCCTTATTCATTCCTTCAAACTTCTGGCTAATCACATCATTAGAGACTTAATGGATGACTTGCCTTATCAGAGCAAAAAATATATTTCTGATATCTCTAGTAATACTGAACCAAATAAGCTTAATAATTTGTTTTAATGTTGTTTATACTTCTATGCTAATTCTATACAATTTTATACTGATATTACAAAGATCAACTTTGCAATAACTTATCTTTTAGAAGTTGTTCAAAATATAAGTCTCAACTAAAAGAAACAAGGAATTTTTCAGAATTGGCTTTTAAATTGGAACTTATTCATTAATAAGCTATGTTTCACATACTATCTATCATCCATACATTTTCTACTCTTCTAGCATAGATCACACTCCATTCTAATTATCTACCAATCTGAGAACTAAATTCTGTGTCCCTTATCAATTCAATGGAGTTCCAAATAACATCTCCAGTAGTGTTCAACAACCTAGAGTATATACAGTAGTAGATTATTATTAGGATACCAGTTTTATATTTAAGAATTTAGTTTACTATATATTAGTTTTCTTAGTCTAATTACTAACTTGAACTGTACTATACTTTACATCCCTTCTTTCTTTTAAACCACCATCTCATATGGTAGTGCCTATAAGTAACTCTGGGAATAAATTCATTTCTTCTTCAGCTATTTCAAGTACAACACCATATATGACTTTACTATCTAACATAGACATGGATATAGATAACTACAGTATCTTCCTTGGTAATATTGCCAATAACTTTGACAATATTAGAGATTGTTCTTTGACTCCTAACCAGCAACAATCTAGAATGGATTCAATGACTTTTAGTGCACATTCAGTAAACTATGCTGGCAGATGTGAACAAATGAATAACTTTATCAAGGATGAGAATATAAAAAACCCTATAGACAGTTCTCAACTGTTTTATGCTTCTCTCAAAGAGTAGGGAAATCAGATCAGTATAGTGGCTAACTCTTCTTCTAACATAAGGCAGCAATGTGTTCCTTCTAATAGACTAGCCCTTAACAATCAAAGCAACTATAGCAACAACATGTTTAACATATAGTTATTTTACAATATTAACCAAGCTCTAGACCCAAAGTCTTAGGATGGTAATTTCCATACTATTTCACTTCATGGTTTTTTAGACCATCTTGCATCTGACATTAAGTCTATTAAGGAATCTCTCAAAAGGATGCAGAAATATATCCTGAACAAATTCATTATTAATGACAAAGTAAATGATATCAAGGACCTTGAATGCATTAGTAAAGCAGTCTAAAGTTCATTTCAGCCCTCTATGAATCTCAATGGGATTATCTTATTGCAGATAAGGATAACTTTTTGTTCAAACATAAGATTAAAGCTCAATTTAATCCTCTCCTCCTCAAAAATGTGGTTTCTAACAAGAGTAAAAATACTGACAAATCTGCTACTATCTCTGCTTTACCTCTGCCTATTCTGGCCAAATCTCTGGAAGAAGTTGTGGAAATTTCAAAGTTCTTCAAGAAAAATCCTTCTACAAAAGAAAAAAAATTGTATGCTCAAATTTCATTTCAAAACACTAATACTATCAAAGTTTTTAGAACCAGGGTTAAGGTTAAAGTAATGAGATCACATATCAGTCACACAACATGACATGGTCACAAGTCACCAAATACATAGAAGAGGGAAGAAGGTTCTGGAAGGATGATGTCATACAATGTATATAAGACATATTAGCCTTAAAGTATACACATAGCTGTTTAGGATAGGGTAGAAATAGCTAGCATGTACCAGGAGTCTCCAGTATATAAGGTAGACAATCTTGTACAGAGCTCTCTATCAAGTTCTCTTGTGTAATCCTATATAAGGTTCTGCCCATTGACTAACTCTAAGGTCTTGAGTCATAACAAATACAGCTAGAGATACTTTGAAGATTAAGAAAGTCTTTCCAAATCTTTATAACAAAAAAATTGAAAACATCCAAAAAATCATCAGTGGTGAAGGTAAACCAAAACCATATCTTAATATGACTACTAAGAGACTGTTGTGAAAACAAGTTATTGTCCCTATGAATGCTACTAGTGCCAACAATTTCATGAAATATTTCAGTACTTATATTACTAACATCAATAGAGTGCTGAAGAACATTAAGTTAGAAGTCATGGCAGAGTTCATTTGTATGGAAAAAAGTGGGTTGGTTATTACAGCTAACAAAGTAGCTAGTGCTCTTGATTTACAAGCCATTGAGAAATATATAAAGAACTCATACAATGTTGATATGGATAATGTGGAGTCTCCAAGATTGCTGCAATCTAAATTGTTCTTCAAGATCATTGGTATTCTTTATATCTCTGAGATTACTAACTCCTATATCATGTCAGATAAAATTAAAAGTATCATTAAGGCAAACTATATCTTTAATAATGTTGTTTTAGCCTCAAAATCTAGAGTTATTAAGATGTTGTCAAAATCAGACATATCCATCATCTGGATAAACATTTGGAACATTCAGAGTAGAGTGAAGGCTAAGGGCCTCATCAACAAATACTTCAATGTTAGAAGATATATTACCACTATTTGAGATGCTCATATGAACTTCAGGGTGCCACAATGTAAAAATTGATAGAAGTGGGATTATGTGATAGACACATGCAAAATTCAAGGTGTGAAATGTGTGAAGTGTAATAGTCCTTATTAGTCTATTCATCACCATCAATTTGCTTGGTGTTGTAAAGCTAACAAGACAACTAATTCCCTTAGATTAAAAACTAAGAAGAGAGAACTATGTCTGTACTTGTTCAAGTGCTTGAACTGCAAAGGCAATCATCAAGCCAACTCAAATGAATATCTGTTTTGGTAACATAGATTCAATAGGGAGTGGTATTCTAAAGAATATGCAAAAATTTGTGAAAACTGAAAACAATCAATTCATTCATCTGTAGACAGCATTAAAGTATGATTATCAAAGATATAAAAATCTTTTCTCAAAATATCTAAAAAAACAATCTAATTGTGAATACAATTCTCAAAACAAAGTTTGAATTTGATGTTATCTTTATTTAGGAACTATCCTAGACAACTATTTGCTCTATTTCTAGTATGAGAAATTGTAAAGGGAAAGATTTGGTTAGTGTTCAAAATCATCCAAATTGGCTTACTTTTTTTCAAAAATCCATTGAATGAAAATAACTTTCCAAGAGTTGTCATTTACATCAATATAAGATTGTTATCTCTCCACTTTTCTCTTCGAAGGGATATACTCAATCATAGAGACATTCTTCTGGTATTCTTCTCAAAAAATAATGATATTTTCTTTTTAATGAACATCTATTCTGACTCTTCTCATTTAGCTTTGAAGTATCTTAAGGATACTGAAGTCAATATTCAAAATATTTTAGTTATAACTAGAGATTTCAATATTCATGACAATTTATAAAATCTTCTTTTTCTGCACCATTCTTCTATAAGTGATGATCTTCTTATTATAGCAGATTTCTTTAATCTAGCTCTCTCTCTGCCTACTAACTAAGTTTTGACTAGGTATTTTAATAATGGTCAACATGTGAATTCAGTCATTAACCTTATGTTTTTGCATTGTGGATCAAGTGAAATAGACAATCACTTGATTTATCCTAAATAGAGACTCATATCAGATTATACATCTTTAACCATTGTTATTTCTGTCAAAATTGTAAGAAGTGGACTTAGTTTTTTTCTTATTTTCTTTTTCATTTCTATTTTCTTTTTGATTTATTTTCCATTTTCCTATTCTCAGTACATAGGGTTAGGGTTAGTAACAACATTATCCAGTTACATCATAAAGGACATAACAGGGACAAGTTATGTGACACATAAAAGGATATAGAAGGTTCTGGAAGGATGATGTCATGCAACATATGACACATATGTCGACCTAAAGGCTTATACATGGCAGTTTAGGGTAGGGTACATGGTAGCTAGCATAGACTATGTAGATAGGTATAAAAGGTAGACCATCTTGTACAGAGCTCTCCATCAAGTTCTTTTATGTAAATCCTATACAAGGTTCTTTCTTTTGTCCAGTACTAAGGATTTAAGGTCATAATAATTCTAATCATTAAAGAACACATTAATACTAGAAAGAGTACCATTGTCAAGGACAGCAACAAGGAATAAGCATTTATCAAAGAACTTTCTAAAGCTCTTAGAAGCATTGATACAAGTAACATTGCTAACTCCATATGCCTTGATAGAATTGTCAATAAATTTGCAAGTGCCACCAAGAATGTGTGGACAAAAAATTCAAAGATCATTAACATTACAGTTTACTCTAAGAGCTGGTGGAATGCTAAGTGTAGTCATAACTTGGACATATACAGATCCTCCAGAAGGTTAGAAGATTAGAAACAATTCAAAAGAATTGTTAAGGATACAAAGTGATCATTTTTCAACCTCAAAATTCAAGAGATTTCTAACAAGAAAAGGGGTCCTTGGGGACTTATGGGTTGGGTTCATAAGCACAAACTTCCAGCAATTGAGGCAGTCAAGTACAATGATTGTTCATGCCTAGAAATAAATAATCTTTGGTTCATACTACATTTGTCATTTAACATGGCTTCAGATTGACACATTGAAGAAGACATTCTTGATAAAATCCCATCTTTCATGTCATCATCATGGGGAGCTTTTTCTGAGGAGGAATTTATCAATTCAATTGCTAAGTGTAACAATTCTTCTACTCCTGGTCCTAACAAACTTTCATAGAGACATCTCAAGTGTATTATCAAGGACAAAATATGCTTGAAAAATATCATCAATATTGCTAACATGTGTCTTGAGCTTGGTCATTAACCTTCACATTTTAAGATGTCTACAACCATTGTCATTCCTAAACTAAACAAGGTATCTTACAATTCTCCAAAATCATTCAGACCTATTGTTCTGCTCAATACTTTGGGAAAACTTATTGAAAAAGTCATCAGTGATAGATTACAATTTCACTTGATTTCAAACAACTTTATCCATCAGTGTCAGTTAGGCAGTCTCAAATTCAAGACCATCTCTGATGCTGGTATTGCTCTTACCCACTTTATTCACATGAGGTGGGTCAGAAACTTACCAACCAGCATTCTGGCCTTTGATATTTTACAATTTTTCCCCTCCATCAATCATCATTTACTACTGCACATCCTTAAGAAAGCAGGTTTTGATTTTAAAGTCATTTACTTCTTTTCAAATTATCTTGTTGGCAGAAAAACTTGGTATTTCTAGAACAATTTTTCTTCTCCTTTATTTAATGTTGATGTTAGAGTTGGACAAGGATCTGTCTTATCCCCTATTTTGTCCACTCTCTATCTTACTCCTGTTCTTCATATTCTTGAAAAACATCTAAAAAAATTCCTGTTTCCATATTATCTTTTATTGATGATAGTCTCTTCATCACTCAAAGCAAATCTTTTTTTTGAATTCTTTGCTCTTTTATAGTTATAATATCATCTCCATTCTTCTCAGGAAATTTGGTCTTACTTTAGAATATTCTAAAACAGAAGTCTTTCATTTTTCAAGATTACAGAATACTTTTAATTCCTCTCCTCTTGACCTTTCCACACTAGGAGGCCCTATTTTATACCCTAAAGAAGTCTGGAGATATTTAGGTTTTATTTTTGATAGGAAATTCTCCTTCTGTCAATATATCAATTTTTATGCTAACAAGGTTATGTCAATAGTCAAAAGCATGAAAATTCTTAGCAATTTGGTTTGTGGCCTGATTCCCTATCAGAAACATCTACTTTATAGGAGTTGCATCCTTCCAATCGTTTTGTATGGTTTCCAATTATAGTTCTACAACAAAGCTCCAGTGTTATATCCTCTGAAGGTTTTGAGAAAGATGCAGAGAAGAGCAGCTCTTTGAATTCTTGAAGCTTTCAAAATGTCTCTATTCTTTGGTATTAAGACTATTGCTGGCCTTATTCCTATCTATCTTCACTTTCAAAAACTCAGTGGTAGATTGCAACTAAGAGTTTATGCTCTTCCAAATAATCATATTCTTCATTCCTTGTTGAAATTTAGGCTGAATATCCTAAGTTATCTCCATTGCCTGTCACTTGAATTTCTTACAAAACACCAATGCAAATTGATTAAAGGCCCAGTTGTTGACATAGACAATAGATTTAATAAAGTCTTTCCTTCTTTTGACTCTTTTAACCCTGAGTCTACCCTTGGATGTAGAATTATTGACTTCTTTTTTAGTCATTTTTCTTTTCATTCTTTCAACAAGCATAACAAGGATAGTCTGTCCTCTCATTCTTGCCAATTAGATAATCTGGCTCTCTCTTCATTAGAAACCCCATCTCATGCTCTTATTATTACAGATGTTAGTGTTAAGAATAATGTGGCTACATCTATTGCTTATATTCACATTCATAATAAACCTATTGTCAAAACCCTTCATCATGTAATAAATGTCAACAGTATAGAAGCTGAACTGTTTGCTATTAGATGTAGAATAAATCAAGCTATCATATCTTCTGGAATATCAAAAATTATTATCATTACTGATTCAATCCATACTGCAAAAAATATATTCAACTTTATGTCATATCCCGTTCAAATTTATACTTTGTCTATCCTTCATGAATTGTGAAATTTTTTTGGCCCATCAGGAAAATTCAATTGAATTTTGGAAATGTTCTAGTCTGTTACAAACTTCATTCAGCTTGTATCTCCACAACTAGTGGACCAATTTTCACAAACTAAGTTGTGCTGGAAAGCCCCAAATGAGGGCTATTTGCACATATGTAGGATATACAAAAGTGACAACAAATGACTGAGATATCAGGCCATCAGTAACTATAAAAGCTTTGTCAGCTGATATCTCATGAATAGCTAGATGGATTCACATAATTGAACTTGCATTGGAAGGCACTTATCAATACATTTCCAATGATATATGATATATCTCAAAGCAATAAGTATTGGTAGAGATACAAGCATATCAATATAGTGATATAATTAGTTACCTTCTAAAATTAGCCTGATAGCTGC
>Ga0157364_1006147_pt1 | contig 12307 bp, 3 predicted proteins | sample AttsexASBM2_FD_111476 | JGI IMG/M metagenome (GOLD analysis project Ga0157364, IMG submission 111476) | Fungus gardens microbial communities from leaf cutter ant in Ribeirão Preto, State of São Paulo, Brazil - Atta sexdens ASBM2 | ecosystem: Host-associated > Fungi > Mycelium > Unclassified ...
GCGTACGTGCGTGCGTGCGTGCGTGCGTGCGTGCGTGTGTATGTGTGTGTGTGTGTGTGTGAGAAAGAACGTCCTTTTCAGGCGACGTGAGATAAATAATATTAAATGAAATAGACCGAGAAATGTGATTAAACACAAATAAAAGAGAAGAATGCCATTTTCGGTCAAAACGAGTCTTGATGTTTATTGTTAATAATATTCGTATGTAAATGTACATACAATTATCAATTCTATAAACTGTGCGCCAATTCAGTTTGTCGGATTTGAAACACAATCATGAACTGAAATAATCTCACAATTAAATTAATTGCTTCCGAATCGGCGCACAATCTATAGAACAGATAATTGTACTTGTATTATATCCATATATATGAATATTACTATATAAGCATCAAGACTTGCTTTGATCGAAAATGGCATTCTTTTCTCTTGGTTGTGTTTAAACATTTCTCAGTCTATTTCACTTAATATTACTCTATGTTCTTCTATGTATTTGCCTTGTATACACACTTACACCTTTCCTTATCACATAATAATAAATGTTCGCGATGGTGCGCGGAAATAAATCTTCAGTGTATCATCTTTTCATGAGAATAAATGATCTTTCGTCGCTACACGTGATATGTGGAAGTGTACAACCGCAACTGTGATGCTCACAGCGGGCTTTGTGTGGCATACGTGCCGCCGGACGTTGCATCTCAAGGCGCATAAACGGAAACAAGCGAGTTGCATGTAGTTTCCACCGACAGTTAACGTGCTAAACCAGCCCGCAACAATTCTAGATGAGTATACGGTAATTGTGACCATATAAGCAGCTTCTGTTCTGTCTTACTTCCTACTGGACGCGAATGAACAATCCGACTCTTTAAGCGTCGACGAAAACCATTACAGATCCATAGTCTACGTCATCAACATGTCGACAAGGTCAATCGTGTCTCATCGTTGAGTCGTGGTAGCAGCAAGACATATATATGCGCGAGAACGAAAGACTCCTGTCGCATCTGCACTTGGCACTTGGGACAATAGTTCTCAGTTTACGTGCATTGTGAATACGAGCTTTTGTCATTGTGCCAAATGCAGGTGTTTAATGCACTTTTTTCGATGATATCAATAGTCTGAAGAAAGTACGAGTTATAAAGCCAAATAATGTTCGGCAATGTTGTTCGCATTAGTACCTCGAACCGATATTTATTGAATTACAGGTGAAAATTTTATTTTGTGTAATATTATTTTTATGTAACATTATTGAGCTAACGTTATATATCAACAATCGATTTCAATGTAATACATAGTAACGCGAATAAATAATAAAACAGACCAGAAACACTTTAATTAATTGATAAGGCTTATTATATGCTTAATTAAATGCGAATAATGTTTATTTCTAATGTTGAAAGTGATTGATTTAATGTTTGAAGTGATTGATTTAAAATATAAATTTTAGGTATTTTTTATAAATTCGTGCACAAATGCAACGAACTGCAACAAATCTTTTTATTATTTATTTGTGATTATTACCTAAAATGCTTTCATTTTCATTTAACGAGCGTGCGGTTCATAAATCTCCTGCTGTAAATTTATAAGCTAATAAGGAACGACAGGCAGAAAAATGGTTTCAAATAGATTTGAATTCTTGTTCAGCATTAATATTGTACGCATGACTAGTTTTTGCTTTATTATGCATTCATAAATCATGTTTACACCATGTTTTTATCGTCCACTATTAGTATAATTCGTGAGAGAGAGAGAGAGAGAGAGAGAGAGAGAGAGAGAGAGAGAGAGGTGAGAAAAGAAAGATACCAAATTTATGCCGAGAGAAAAGTGCTTGTTCATAATTGAATAAAAATAATTATGATTAGGAGCTCCATTTTATATATAGTTATAATATTAGTTATAATATTAGGAGTAACAATTATGTAGTTTCAAAAATATATAATTAACCGAATGACTGTAAATTATAAGATAATCAGACTCTGTATGACCTAGTATTCTATGCCCTAGTCATTGTTTGCGGATAATTACATAGTGAATTTAACAAGATAACACCAGTTAAGTCGTACTGGTTGTCTGTTTGACTCGATTGCATCAGTTTATTGCTCAATTTATTCTGTTATTGTCAGTGAGGCAAAATGCAGAACGTACTCGTGATGTAATCGGAGGTAAGTAATTGCTTTCTATTACTACTAAAAGGTGGTTATTAATTTCCGTCGATCATTTTATTGTAGCTCTGTATTTATACTTTACAATACTGTATTTGGTTTATATTTTTGTTATAATCAAAGAGAGGAAACTCTTTGTAAGGTAAAATCAATATAACCAATACAGACTGAGTGTACTTGCACATCGATTATTATGTTTCTTTTTTAGTGCTTTTGTTACTCCAGCTATGGATTCTAATTTACCTACTAAATATCGTAAAAATAAATAGATAAATAAGTAAATAAGTAAATAGGTCAGTTGTTTGGAAAATAGTTCTTTATGCATTCTTACATACCAATAAACATGTCAATACGTTAGACTTATAACCTTATAAAAATAACATTGTGGATCACTTTATGTTTCATTTTTCTAATTTTTTTTTTTACGAAAAAAAAGTAAACATACAGAAGTATATCTACTTTAGTTCACATACACAATATGATCTAAATACTTTTTCTTATAATCTTCATCTATGTAAATATTTAAAAACGTTATATATTTTTTAATGTTCAAAAATGTTTTATCTTTTGAATCTATCAGTTTTCATTTTGGACTCAGCAAAAAATTAGAAAAAGTCGTAAATCTTAGGTAGGCCAAATAGGATCCGGTTTTACTTTAATTAAATTATGTTAACTGTAATACACTTTTTTCTCATAATTAATGCAATATGTAAGAAACTATTTTTTGTACGTTTTAAACTTGTTAAACGCAGAGCAAAGCAACCATCAAATCGATAAAATCAATGAACAGTTCTGACCAACTATTAATTATCTTAACGTACTTTAAGTACTCAGCTGCATAACTATACGTGGTAAATCCATGGTACAACATAATTTAATCGCATAGTGCTACATCTCTTACAATAGGCTTATTTTGTAGCGCAGGCCCCATGAGACTACGGTTTAAGTCTAGAATTTATGCGAACTCGGAGTCCTAAAGAATCGATTTGTTATCTTAAAAAATATTATTTTCAAGTTTGACACAGAATGCTTCTTGGAAATAGAAATAATTTCTTTATTATGTTTGTAAAAATTTATGTCCTTTCCTACAAAGATGATCTTAGTTATGTTAGACTGATCTTAGTTATGTGCGCGGAAGATAATAATAGCAAGTTAATAAAACGGAAAGAATGATTTTACTGAAATGTAATGTATCTAAAAATTTAGCTAGATACAGATCTGAAAACAATTTTGTTGAACTATTAAAATAATTATATAAAACGCTCGAACTAGTTGCTAAAATATCAAAATTTTTTGGAGCATTGCTCATCATACTTAAGTTTTCTAAATAAATATTTTTCTAAATAAATATATTTTCAACGAAATTATTTTCAGATCTGTATATAGCTAAATTTTTAGATATTTCAGCAAAATCATTCTTTCTATGTGAATACATATCGCGAATGCCCTCTCGACAATAATGATATTACAAACCCTCTTATATCAACGTCTTTGTTCATTAATTTGCCCTCAACCGGTGATCTGTGTGGCGCAGATTTACGTCGGTGACTAGCAGCGCAAACACGTCTGCACATATATGTTCGCGCAAAGGGACCAGCCCTTTGTTTAATTCGGTCGTTGCGTAATCAATCGATGACCTACCAATTACCGGTTTCCATCTTAATTGGCAAACATGAACGGAACGAACGAGCGCAATGGACACTCCAGTCGCGAATTCACATCACGTTTCCACCACGAGCCACACCACTAGCTAAAACTCGGAGTTCCTTTCTGCGGGAGTTTGTCAAAAAGCTCACGTGATAAAGGACGCCGATCTCGAGATTGCCGCCTCGAGATTTTCGTGCGGCAATAAACTTCCGATCTAGACGGCGCCCTTAGGAGCGATATTGCTGGCGCCTTCGTTTTCGTTTCTATTAAATGAAAGCACGTTGCTATTCTGACGGTTACACCGACATCACATATTTTTAGAAATAAGTATTAGATCAAAAAAATCAGATATTCTGATCTTATAACGAAGTGAAGCAGTATATTTTGATAAAATAGATTTAATAAGTAATAATTTTGTTTTTAAAAACTTAAATTCTGTTATGTGATTAATTATTTTAACTAATGAATAAATTGATTTATTTAACTTTCTTGCTTCTAAAAAATCTTCTGAATACTATTTTTAAACATTGGCATTTTAAATGCCATAGACGTTCAGTACCATCCTAACAAATGAATTCTTAAATTAAGGGATTAAATGCTAGCGGATTAAGTTTCATATCGAATTTACGCCTGGCAGTAATTAAAAGCTATTCATGGAATAGCTATGGAAATCTCGTGTAAAGTGCTGGCCGTTTTACTTTGCAGCAATAAGAATTAAGGTACCGTCAATTATCGATTTGAGACTTTTGAATTTAATCATGTTCTATTTATCACGCAATCTTCAATTCGAATTTAACTACCCGGAAATATATACACGTCTTTCGCATCCGGTGAGAACATATGCGTTTCTCTTTCTCCTTTCATCATTTCATTCCTGCTTTAGATAATAAAACACCGAACGTAGACATAGCCGAGCCATAGATGGTAATTTCGAAGGTTTACGAGGAACCCTTCTTTCAAACTTAGAACTGCTTTCGCGACAAATAAGATCGTAATCCTCTCGGTGCATTTTCTGCATTATGATTTCGCAGCGAGATTTACGACGAGAAGACGATCTTCGTGAGTACATACAGATATATGCACGTTTTCGCTTATGTATTCCCATGTACATATATATTTGTGTGCATGCACATGCACATATGTACATGCATGTGGCTCGCACATAAGATGATATGCTCCATGCAGATGGATGTAGGACATTTCACATCTCCCTTCTCAACAGAGCGCAAACAAAAAGGCTTCAGAAAATTCGTGAAAAGATATGCTATCATTATCTGTATGATAATTCGAAAGCACACTCTCTTTATCAAATTCTAATCATTCATCCAGAAGCGGACAAATTTTTTGCGTAATGTTTGCGGAATTTAATTAAGCGCGAAGCGCTACGTGTAATGAATTTCTCGTGTAATAAATTGAAAACTATGTGTATTAGTTTGCCAGACACTCCAGCAGTCACTAATTATTACTAAATCGTAAAACGATATTAACAAAACGAAAAGTGTCAAAAGGTGTTGTTAGATGCTGTGTTGTTAATCGGAAAAGAATGATGAAATAATGATAATGTTTCGTATATATAATGAGTCACAACATATAATGATTAATAACAACGAATATCTATTTATTTTTCAGTACATTCATTTAATGTATATCGAATATCTATTTAATTTCAGTATATTCACTTAATATATCAAATGTTTATTTAATTTTAGTACATTCACTTAACACTAATTATAAGACGCTGTGAGCTATGCCTTGGATCTGTATTCTGTAACTTGTTACGCTATCGTTATGACTTCATTTACAGAATTATGATGATAATGACTATATAACGAATTACAAAATTCTGCTGCTGGGGACTTATGTCGACCTGAGTCGATATCGTGACGTCATTTAGAGAATGAGACCCTTAGTCACAGTATTATAAGACGCTTGTGAGCTATGCCCTAGATTGATCCTTGACGCCTGGGGACTTACGTCGATATCGTGACGTCGCCTAGGAGATGAGACCCTAAGTCATTATAAGACTGTCACGTCAAGAACACGCGATAACGCCTGAAACCGTCATCTTGGATTGCGTTAAAGCAGAAAATAAAAAGCACAGGCAATAGGAAGATAATAGAGAATAAAAGATTTCAACCTATTGGAAAGTATCCATTCTAGTCATAGATATCTATACTAGTATTAGATCGCTAACTTCTGAGTTGATTTAATAGCGGCGACAGTATATGTGTACGATGAGTATGTATTGTGTATGGGCAAAATGACTGGAGCCATTGAATGAACTCAACCGGATATCCGGCTGTTTACAACATTTTAGTTAGCGATCTAGTATTAGTGTAGACATCTCTGACTCTAGTATATGGTTTCTGATAAGTTGAAATTTGTTATTTCCTGTCTTATTGCCTATGCTTTTCATTGTGTTTCCGACTTTAGACTTGTATATTCGTAAGTTTGCGACGAGAATAGAAAATTACTGTATCAGTCGAAGCTTGAATTCATCTCTTCCTTCTCAGTTCTCAATGATCGATGAGGTCGTTTCGAAATCATCCGAATCTTGTTGATTCATAGATCACAAGAAGTTACGAAAACGAGAACGGCGATATAGAGACTGTAGGGGTGCAATGACAAAACAGAGAAAAATTTTAGCTCGTGATCTCGAAATTAAGGCCGAAAGTTTTTTGATATAAAGTCGCGACGTATCCCTCTATTATTAATGCATTATTAATGCTTGTATTGCACACATGAATAAATACATGCGTGCGTGCGTGCGTGCGTACGTGCGTGCATAAATAAGTAACTTATATGCCGTCCGCTTATCGTTTAATTTGTATCGTGCACGATTTTTGTGAGCTTGTCTACCCAACAAGTAATTAATTAATATTTTTTAATTATGTAATAAGTTTTTCAAATATGTAATTATTATGTAAAATTCAGTGTTAAAATCAAAATGACATTCTGTACAAATCGTGTGACATAATTATCAATTTACTTGATAAATCCTGTGTAGAATTAGTCGACATCAGATATTTTTTATCAAGATATGAAGAAAGAAGTAATATAAAATAATTTTCTACAATTATATTATAAATAATATTCATATGATTTTACAATATTGTTAATAAGACAATAGAGAATAGAAACAATAATTTCATCCGTTTTTCTAATCATTTATTCGATGAAAAGTGATTACATTATCTATATGAATTTATCGTGACATGTTTTCCTATTAACGCGATATGTGTCCAAACGCGCCGAGATAAGTATTCGCAAGATAGAATTTTATCTTGTTACAACGAAAGAGAAGGAGAGAGGAAGCGAGTGAGTCAACGACGGCGACTCATGCGTTAAATTACGTGTCGTACCAACTCCCAGTGGCAATTTTTCAAAACTACAACATTGTTAGGTGGTTGCCGGTTAGTAACATAATGTATGCGTCAAGGCGCGTTATATCGGTATGTCGAGGCAGACATCGATGCCTGCCGCAAATTGACCTAAATTGGAAAATAAACGCAATATCGCCCGGATAAACGTCGAAGATGCTCGAGAAGAAAACACTCCGGTCTATGAGGAGCTATTTGCAGCTTGAATAACGCTCAATAGACTAAGACACTTTTCTATTCCCGACCTTAAAAGTATCTCCTTTTATGTGTATCCATATGCGTTATTTCGAACAAAAGATTTCTATTGTGCAAGTTCCACGTGCGTCCTGTCCTCCGTCCTGAAAGTTGACGACTTTAGAAAGAGGAACTCGACTCGGGGAACTCTAATGGTAGATATTTTTTGTGATCTTCGGAATATTGCTTTAAGTAGAAAGTTTGCAAGTAACCAATTTCTGTCGTCTAACCGGCGCACTCTGGTCATTGGAAATAAAAGACTATGGAATTGTGGGGCGAATAGAAGGGAAGTTATCCCGTTTACACGCATACGGTCGTAGAGCTATTCGCCGAAGATGTCATAAAGCTATTCGCAAGATGCTGGAATTACGTGACCCGTGTCTAATAAGTTTAAAATTACATTTAATATGATATATAGTTGCACTTGATGCAAATTAGCCATATTAATATGACCGCACATTTTTCTTGCTGCAGTTTATTTTATGATTTTAGCTTCAATTTAATATAAGATAATTTAATGAAATATTGCTAAACGTAAATATCTACTCTTTAAATCTGAATCAGTAGATAATCACTGATATCAATGCTAAGTATGTCACTGGTAATCAGTGAATTAAATTTGAGATTCCTAACCTAGGAATCTAATCTTTTTTATATGAGCTAACTAACCTTATTTTGCTTAAATTCAATGAACACGGTATTGGAAGATTGAAATTAACGTAAAAAAATATCAGTATTTTAATTATATAATGCTCAAACATTTTTCCTTTTTTAGTTGAACTTTACTAATTATCAGTGCTAAGTATGCCACTGGATAATTAGGAATTATTCACTGGTTCAGATTTAAAGAGTATATAAAATGTTTTTAACATGTGAGCATAACTTCAGGAATGAATTGGGAACATAAAGAATTCATATAAACATTTGTTCTTTCTATGATTTTGTTTCCGAGTTACAAACGTTTCGTATTTCTCCCATTTTCATTACAAACTGAGTTATTCTAGTTGATTCTATTCAGATATTTATTCAATATCAATTTAAGTTAAGATGTTTACTATTAATTACTGATAGAAAAGTATGAAAATGTTAAGTTCAGTTTGTAATGAGAATTAATGAAACACGTCTATAACTCGGAAACAAAGTTAGATAGTACAAATGTTTATATGACATATAAACTGTCTGTGTTATTTTTTAATTCATTTCTGACGATATGCCCACATCGAAATATTCTGTATATAAAAAAAAACAATTATGCAAAAATATCGACATAATAGGTGTACGTACATTAAAATTATTTCGAGCTACATAAGTTATGGCATCGTGACTCAAAGAATTTAACTTAAACTTACTATCGCGCGAAATCATCGCTCCATCAAGTCTACTGCAGGATTGACGCGTAATTGCACGGACGGTCGCCTGAGTTAAGGAGAATAATATGCCTGAAAGCTTGGTGCGCGCGATAACACATGCAGGGGAAAGCTATTCTAATGACCCCCTATTTGTTCCTCACTTCCCATAACGAGAAACATAGCGTATGCTAGTCGGTGACGATCGATACCGACAGAACGAGACACTTATCTTCTAATGACTATAACAGCCCTCGATGTGTTGACAGCATGTGCAATACAGCCACCTGGCTCAAAATGGGCGCACCTCACTAACGATGACACCTATGAAAAGTGCACAAACATTTTACGTCGTTATCACTTTGTTCTTTATTGAGGTTGCGCGCTGTATTTATAGATAATTACAATTTGTGGCATTTCTTTCCTCGGCGACGTGGTGATAATCTTTCTTAGATTGTGAGGAACTATCTTTAATGTATTATTTACCTTTAATACTTTTGAAAAAGTGAAAGTGCAATCTAAAATATGAATAGATCATGTATATTTTAAAAAATAATCTAAACCTACCGTAAAGTTGATTTTTTTTTATTGATTTCTGTAATTAAAATGAGAATAGAATTTTATGTAATTTTGTATACATATATGAAAAATATTTGAGAGAAAAATATCAAAATATTATTTTTGAATTAGATATATAAACATAAAATATACATAAAACATACATATTAAAATATATATTTTTTCTTGAAAAGAAAGAGATTTAACGTATAGATTTACAAAGTAAGTTGTAGATTTTTTAGAATAATAATTTCTAAACGATTTATTTTGTATCATATACTGTACTATGCAACTTTGGTGTTACGAAGCACAATATAGATATATTATTACCAAATACTAAGTCTACTATACGTTGTTTCACAAACTGTACAATATATTTATGTTATTATTGAAGTAATTAGTAATATGCATAATGATTAACGATAACTGCTACATTTTCCATGATTGCCTGCAGTAAAGCTGATTATTTATGGTTATTATATGCAAATAATCATTATCGAGTCTAATACTTGATATATTTAGCATTATTCGATACGTAATAATTGCTATTATAGGTAATTATTGAGAAATCTGTTTATTATTATCTTACCAAAAGAAAGTTATAAATAGAAGAACAATATACAAATTTCAGTTTTTGGTTATAATATAAATATATAATCGATGGAATCACACATATAAATTGATTTAAAAAACATTTATGATAATTTTATAATATAATTCTGTAATAATGATAATTGTAATGACAATCGCCTGATTTACATAATAATCGGTATCCTATCATTCCTGTATAAATCTTCCATAAACCTTGCCATAAACGTATGATAATGGTTTTCTAATGATACTCTAGGACAATATCAATGATTTAGAATTACTCGAGATATTTATAAAAGCGAGCAAAATAGTTAAAATGATAAAATAGTTAAAAGTTCTAAAATCGTGGGAAGTAATATTTAGAATTTTTTAATACCGTATTTTCTCATGTTGGTAAAAATAAGAAAATGCAATATTAAAAAGTTGATAAAAAATTCTGAAAAAATTCTTAGAATTTTATGAGAAGAAAATAAATGATTTTTATCTTTTGCAGTTTTCCTGTAAAGTTGATAGTATGAGTAAAAATTTATTCAAGACCAATATTTGGCAATTTTTAACAATTAATATCTTGTTAACTGCGAACTGTATTGCAAAATGATAGAGGACTTTTCGACTCAATTAGTCTGCTCTATTTACACAAAAGCGATTGGCCAAAACTAGAGACACCCTGTATATAATTATATTTCGTTTTATTTATTGTACTATATGTAGTGTACCAAGTGCGTACGTGTGTATGCGTGCGTGCGTGTATGTAATTATATTTACAGAATTACATTAGCTTTGTTTAGATTTTATTAAATATATCTTTAAACAGCATTTGTAGTTAGCTAGTCAATTAACTAAACGAATACAATATTAATAAAATAATAGATATTATAAATATTAATCTTGCATATTTTATCACAATAATGGGCTTTTGAAAATTAACGCTTTCTATGTTATTAAGCAGACAATGACATTAATTAGAATAAAATTTAAAAATCGTGAAAAGTGATTTTATTATTCTAAATTTTCTTCATTTTCTTAAATTGTTAAAAATACAGCTCTATAACGACGAGACTTTGGTCAACAGTTCGATCGTAAAAACGAATGAATTTGGAGTATCTCAGTGACCTGCGTCCTCCTACCTTCCTTCCTTCCAAGTATCTACCTTGGCTGGCATTGGTCCGACACCATCACATTTTGCTCCACTTTTAGCCCAGCGACGTATTACAGCGACACCACTTCCGTAAATTGAAGAAGCCCCAAACCCGTTCCGTAAGCGGGATGCCAAGCTACCATGACATATCGATACCAATTTCTAACAAGCTAAAAATCCACTACCAGCGTTCAAGTCTTGTTTCTTCGTAAGAGAACAGATTTACGAAGAATTCACATATTTTAAAACAAAGCTGCGTACTTGAGCAACAGATCATTTTTCTGTTAGACTTTATATTTTTAAGGTAAACTATATTGATTGATTTTTTAAATCTCGTTGACTTGCGCGAAGTTTCCATTCAATTAATATCCCTCCAGTCGAAGTCTCCTGTTCATACTATCTGATATCGATAGTTTCGGTAAGTTCGCGGAGAAGAAAGCCTGAATGAGGCTCGCACGTGATATTCCGATCGCGACTTTAAATTGATACGTTTCCCAAAGATTTCGCGAAGTCGACGGAATCCAATTTTAGCCGAGTTTTCAGAACTCACTTCCCGATGGGAGTCAATGAGGAATTTTTACTATCACCGCTCGGCACGGATCCACTCGACGGATCAATCGTACTCGACGGAAGCTTCGGCCAGTTATATGCATTCAGGAAGTTCTCGAGAAGAGAAACGAGCGCATTGCATTTACGCAGCTTTCACGTATACGTCGGCGAATGCGAGTACCGACATGACAGGCATTGTCTTCTTCTAAAGCGACTGCCGACGATTATTGCCACTATCGAGAATCGAGCTTTCATGGTTACGGATCTCTGACGTGTTTGCTACGTGCGCGCTCAGCGCTATTCATTGATATCAGACTTAAAAGGTTTATACCTCGCTACATCGAGTCGTTCTAGTTAATTATTTACGTTAGATATTAATAGGATGACGTAGCGAAAGTTTCAAAATTATGACATATTGACAGACAGCAAAATATTGAACAACAATTTGTTTGAAATTATTATTAGTAATTGGAAGATACGTTGCAAGCATGCAACACAACGTATAAAACAACGCATATGCCAGAGTTAACTTTATCTTTTTATTTACTATTTGTTACTTAACTTCAATCTATATTTTTATATTGATTTTTTATTAACCATTTATCATTGTATAATTACATATTTAATACTCGAATTAACGAAGAGAACATTACCGAGATAATATTACAACGTTCTTGCACCCAAACATTTATTACATATGGTGAC
>Ga0157364_1006148_pt1 | contig 12306 bp, 5 predicted proteins | sample AttsexASBM2_FD_111476 | JGI IMG/M metagenome (GOLD analysis project Ga0157364, IMG submission 111476) | Fungus gardens microbial communities from leaf cutter ant in Ribeirão Preto, State of São Paulo, Brazil - Atta sexdens ASBM2 | ecosystem: Host-associated > Fungi > Mycelium > Unclassified ...
CGTCATTGAGTAGCTTCGAGGAATTCTTGATGAATCTTCGTGTCGCTGTTGCAGTGAACAAGTTCAAACGTATCTTTCGAAAAAGAGGAAAACGCATTTCGCAACACAAAGATGTCCCAATCGGAAGTAAAAGAACAGTCGCGTAATTGATTTCACAGAACTTGAATCTGGGTTAAATTCGCGAGGCCGAGGAACGACATGTTTATATTTCGACGAGTTTCACACGAGAATTGACATATCCCGTATTCGAACAGTATTTTTTTTATTGGTACGGTAATATAAAAAATTATGTATTATAAAATTAATCATTTAAAGCTGACGCCAAAATCCACGGTTACTAATACTGAGACTATAAGACCTATTTAATTTATGTTAATCAAAAGCATTAATTAATTTCAAAAACCCAAAATGACTTATATACATAAAAAAGAAAGAATATTAAGTATATTTTAATATGATTAATTCGAATTGCAAATGTAACAAAAGACAATAAATTGTTTGACATTTTTGACAAAGAGTTATATTTGAGAATGGATTCCATTATATAATAAATCCACCGTCAATTCCGGACAGTTAATATAAAAATTCTTACATTATCTCAACAAAGTGCAAGTGATAATAAATCACATAAAGTGAATTTTAAAAGTGAGTTTTCCATAAAATAAAAAATAATAACCTGCAGAGAAAGAGAAAGAGAGAGAGAGGGGGAGAGAGAGAGAGAGAGAGAGAGAGAGAGAATCTAATTGATGACTCTTATTCCCTCTAGAAAGGCGAACACGTATTAATCACAGCTTGCATCCGTCATTTGCGCTTCCGCTTATTACTGCTGCCGCTGTGGTAGCTTCTGTAACACGATGGATCGCATCCGTAGAATGTTCTCCTCTCATATTTGATTCCTTCACCTTTTATTTTTTATGCACCCTGGCAGTTATTGCCATCAATAATTACAGAGAAGTGCTTTTGCTTCATATAGATAAAGATCAAAACAATTTATTTAAAGTTCATATCAAATAGTTATTTAAATAAAACAATTTACACTATTTACATATTTTATTTATAATAATAAGATTTGAAACAGATATTTTATCCCTATTGTTACATCTCATGAATGTGACGGAATTATTATAATATAATGATAGACAAGAGAGATCGTAATGTAAGACAATGAAGACAGTGATCTTTGCACATCGTAAGTCGGTACGTCCCTGGACCAGCGAAGAGCAGGAGAGAAGTGAAGAAGAGAGAAGAAGAGAGGACGAGAAAAAAAGCAGAACTGGCAAAAGAGGCAAAACTGCGCACGTTGCATTACTCTCTTTCTCTCGCTCGTGTCTTATCCTCGTTCATTCTACACCCCTCATCGTATGCTGTGGCGTCGTCTCTGTACTGCATGATGTAGTAATAATGTACAGTATGGCAAGACATAGTACAACGCGCGTGACTACTTTCCTCCTCTGCACTAGTGTATGAGTATAAACTCGTAACAACAGGTCGAAGCACTTTGCAGCATCTTCCCGGAACTTGGATTTCTCACGATCCTACTACAAAACTCGTCATGCTCTTCCCCACTCAACCAAGTCTATGTTTAGTATTTCGCGTGACAAAACGTCATTGTTTTCGCTTTTTTCACGGAACGAACGGTTTTGCTAAAGTGTCAAAAATTTAGCTACATAGATACATAGCTACAGATCTGGAAACGGCTCTGTTGGATTAAAATAGTAACTCAATAAACAACATAATAATGTTATAATTTTATACTAAATAATGTAAATGTAATATAACACATTTATTATATTTATATAAGTTATATTGTACAGATTGTGAAATTTTGGTGTTATTTAACATTGGTGTTATTTAAATACTGCAAAATGAGTTAACGTTCCAACAGTCAGTTTGAACATACTATATAATTATTTTGAAATAATCCAACAATTATTTTCAAATTTACATTTAGCTAAATTTTTAAATATTTATTAATATTAGTAAAATATCGTTCTTTCCATGTTTACCTTATTTAAGGAGAAAGTGAAAGAGAATATAATTCCCGTTACTTTAATTTACAACGAAATATATAAACAAACCCAAAGTAGCAGAACGATGAATAAATCTTTAAGAGTATCGGAGATATTAAAAAAAAAAAACGCTAAATCGTTTTGCAAATGAGCCAAGACCTCGATCAATCTCATCGCTATGGTCGGCATGTCCTGCCGTGTTTCGCCCGTATCGTCCTGCGTGGCTTAGGTATACATATAGCGATGCACTGAGTAAACTTGATAACCAACGGATGTCGAGGTCCCTATCTGGTGAGAGCCGAGCCTGCTTTGTCAACGATTCACGCGCGTTTCCTAATCTATACCAATCTATCCCTGCAGACATAAGGATTTTTTAAAATTTTTACATCAAGGCTTCACTCAATATTCTCAAAATATTTTATTGAAAAATATTTTCAAATATATTTTGCAAGAATTTTTATTGCGCACTTTCTCGCTTTTGACGTCACAATCTGAGATAGTAGTGAAATGGAACTTTAATGTTCCATTATCTTTTAAATAAGTGGGGTGCTCAGAATAACATTTCAAATAAATTTTATTTTTATAGTTATATTTTTTAACAATATATACAGAATTAATTTATTTTTTAATAGTTCCATGTGTATACAGTACAAAGTTAAATTTTTTATATTCTTATGAGATAGAGGAATATAAAAATAATTAACTTTCAACACACTTCTGAAATTCCTTTTACTTTCGTTTTCCAAAACAAGCTTTTTAAGATAAATATGCATAGAGTGTTGTAGTCACCTACTTAAAAGTTAAAAAAAACATTCCAATCATTCGAATGGACAGCAACTTTTTTACTCAGTCAACTTGTTAAGATTTATTTATCGAACGCATGGCGTCCTCATTTGCATTAACGGCAGAGTCGTAAAAAAAGTTCAGCTACAAATCGTAATATGTAGGTACAATCGAAAAAGATACAACTTCTTATACAACAAATTAAAGTTGTATAAAAAAAAATGAATGATTTCCATATGAAAATATTCTCAGTTACAATAATTCGATCCTTACAATACGTTCCGTCGATAGATTTTTTTCACATATTTATGTATAATCGCTTTGTGTAATTTTCTGTAATCCAGATAATAATAACGGTAGATTTATTTATCGTAAGAGAAGATGCTTTAGCCGCGTGCGAAGATTTATTTTATAATCTAGCGTAACGTGGCCGTGTAGCTGCCTTTATTCCTTCGTCCGTGAGTAATATGAAATATGGTAATTGGCGTCACCGTAGGGATCGGAACGGTTGATTTAAATTGCCTAATTGTAAGTTCCTCCCGTTCCACGTCTTCTGGGCAGAGCTGATCGGTAGTTGTGTTCTCCGCGCGGTAGCAACCGCACGTAATAGCATTCGGAAGACATGGGCAAAAAGAAGGGGAGAAGTCGAAGGAGAGGGAATATAAAAAAAAAGAGAGAGAAGAGCGGGGAGGGCAGAGAGAAAAAGAAAAAGATGCGAGAAAAAAGTCGCACGAGAGGCTTATGACTTGGAGGAGAGAAGGAGAGAGGTGAAGAGGGATACATCAGGAGAGATTAAAATCGAAAGCGAATCTTTCTCTTGCTACAGCCACAGACGGCATCCTCGTCCCCCTGACTGATTCACGATCTTTATTCGCCGTATCTACTATAAATCAAGAGAATTTTACAAAACAACTCACAATCAGTCTTTTCCCAAAATAGGAATTATCCTCAATTTTTTTTTGTTCAGTACAAGCCGAAATTAATCGAACGATTATCATCCTTAACGTGTAATACAACGCAGTAAAATATATTTTTTCGCAAATCTTGTTCCCGTGAGACGAATAATTTTATTGTATCTGAAATAAGATTAAACTTAAATATTAATGCGCACATGGTCTCTCTGAGTCACAGTCCGTAACTCAACCTTTCTGTCTGCGAAACAGAATCTCCTCGAAGCTTAGCTGAAACTTTATAACATAGTAGCGAGTGAAAAATATTTTTAAAAGCGCTGTCAAGCTATTACTTAATTCGCTTCACATTTCGTCCACGTGTATGTAGGAGGTATCCCGCTTTTAAAATAATGCACGGTCATAAAAGAGCTTTATGGAGCCGAAGTCGAGATTAGCTCTAGGTAGTCTTGCCGTCCTGGAAGGACTTAAAACCTGGGAAGGAGGTCTGCAGCGATTTTTCTCACACGCATGGTGCCACACACTTTCGATTGCGATCGTGCACGAACTCAGGCAATCGCTGCGCGAATCGTTGCACGGGATGATTTGACGTAATCGCCTCTTGCCGCGAAAAGATTCGTGGCTACCGCAGCACGCTTATATCCTGCCACCGTCGTCCCGTCTCGGTTCTTGGGGCGTTCTTTTACTTTATTTCCTCGTATGCTTTCTCCTGACTCCTGAACGCTCGTCGTTCGCGCCCCGAGGTCACTCACGTTGCTCGCTTTTTCTCCAGTCGTTCACGCCTTCGTCTATAAAAATATGTTTTGCTGGAAATTATTTTGTATCTTATGGAATGTTCTGATCGTCAAACGTCTTCCTTTAGAGGAAGACGTCTCGCTTTCAACACAAAGATCATATTGTGAATTTTTTAATATAAAGGAAACAGTTTCGCTAATATCTAAAAACTTAGCTAGGTACAGATTTAAAAATAAAGTCGGATCATCAAAATAATCAAGTAGGATACTTGAACAAAATGATAAGTTGCAAAAAGTTTTAACATTTTGACAATTTAAGCGAGAGGTACAATGATTATAATTGTTATAATTTAATTATAATTTATAATCGTTTTCAGTGCCAATTATATTTTTGTTGGTATATATAGAACTGTAAATTATATTGTTACTACACACTATAGTAAATGACATAAAAAATGGAGCTCTTAATCATAATTATTTTATCAAGTACTTAGTCACAATCTCAAACATTTTTCTCTTAGTTCTATTATAATTATTTTGATGATCCAACAAAGTTATTTTCAGATCTATGTGTGTCTAATTAAATTTTTTAATATTTTTGCAACATTTTTTTCGTATGTTTAAGCCTATTTTACAATATGCTCTTTGTTTCCTATTTTTTTGCTTTTTATCTCTTGCTTTTTTCCCCCCTTTGCGACTATTTTAACAATTGTATGTGTTTCTTGCTACTGTTTCCTGTTTCTTTCGAGTTCCTTAACTTTTATCTCGGGTGACAGAAAACAAAAACCAGACAATAAGCAAAAAGATAAGATGTAAAAAATAGTAAAAAAACAAGAAACAAGAAACAAAAAACACATTGTAGAATAGACTTCACAATGAGTGTAAAAAGTATTCGTACAAGGAAATTTTCTCTAAAAAAGTCTTATTTATAAAAATAAACATAATTTAAAAATTGATCATCGGATTAGCTGACGCAACAAGTTGCGATCTGCGATTTGCGTTCTGCGTCGAAAGCTGTTCAATATTAATTGCATCGCAGCGTTGCAATCAACATCAAGCTAGCTCGGCTTTGATTGGACCGCAATACTTGCAACACATTTGCTATAACTATATAGAACCAACTTTACATAAATCGGGCTTAAAACTGTTTACGCGCGCAGCTTAAACATCTACTAAAGTCAAAGAAGTGCGTCCATTCGATTCAATTCGTCGTATCCCGGAAAGATGTCCCGCTACCGTCGTAAAATCCTCGTGGACACTTTAACAGCGAGGTCGTCTACGGGACGAAGGATCTCTAGCGTCTCGGATTTGTGATTTACACGTCGTAAAGGACGCGAGCAAGATCGTGCAGGTTCGTGCGTGCGTACGCACGGGCTACATCTCTCTTTCTCTCCCTCTCTCCTTTCCTCTTCCCCTTCCCTTTCTGTCTTTTTCTCTTTATCACGCGTGCGTATGTTTACGCATATACGTTCGTGTAGCATACGGCACAATAATAATCCTCCAGAGTCGGCACAGTCAGCGAGTCAGTATGTTGAAATGGTTAAATTGACATTACACACACATACACATCATTTGCAGAAAGGTCATAGGTTCGCGTGGACATATTTCGAGTCTCTTCGAGAATCTATTTTTGTTTTCACGGAGGAAACTTACTGAGATTTATTTACTAATAAATTCGATTTATTGAAATGAATAGATTATATCGATTGTTTGGACTATCTTAAGACAAATATAAAATAGGCGCGAGCATCTCTTTAGCTGCATATCGTAGAATTGGATAAATTAACTTTTTTTTTTAAATTAAGTTAAAGTTAATAACCTCGAAAATTTAACTTAATTAAGATACAAGTTAATTTATAATGAAATTGATTGAATTAAAAGTTAAGTTAATAAAGTTAAAAAAAGTAATTGGAAAGTTAAATTTTTTTTTTATTTTTTTAATTCATGATTCCAGGGTTTCAGTCTTACAAATAACGGAAATGACAAATATATACTTCATTTAGAAAATATTCTATATTTTATTTGTGTTGTGTTTTGTTTATGTATATTTTAGTATATAAGATTCGACTATTAATACTAGTCTGACTAAAGCTTCAGATATAACATGAGAAAGTAGCGATAATAATAAGGATAGATTTTAATCTATCAGAAACTAGATACACATAAAATACATGGTTTGACTATGTTCGCTGCAACAGCAAAAATGTGACTAGTACAATATTCTATCAATTTTTTAATTATAACTATTTGGCTTTAATTATAATTATTTGGCAGCCACAGTTTATTTTATATCTCTATTAATAGCTATCAATGTGACAGCTAATAAAAAAGTAAAAATACAGCCACAGCTATTTTGACTGTATTGATAGCTGTACAGTCGCTGTGACAGCTAATAAAAAAGTAAAATACAGCCACAGTTTATTTTGGCTGTATTGATAGCTGTACAGTCGCTGTGACAACTATTAGAAAAGTCAAAATGCAGCCACAGCTATTTTGGCTATGATAGTTGTACAGTCGCTGTAACAGCTAATAAAAAAGTAAAAATATAGTCAATATAGCTGTAATGTAGTTGTAATTTATATGCTGTCACAGCAAAAGCAAAGAGCAACATATATACCTGTCAGTTTTAGGTTAAAGCAATCAGCGATGGTCATGCGGATCCATGCGTTCATTTATAAGTGGCACTAAAATTATTACTTAAAGATCTGTATGTAGTTCTGTAATCAGCGTATTTATGCATTTGCGTCCGCGTTAGTATAATTATATGTACGTTATAAAATTGTAATAAGTTGTAATGATTAATTAATCTTTAAATTTGATCTAATTTTAGTGAGACAAAGATTCCGGGTTGTTTCAATGCCAGCTGAAAAAAATTTTTTTTATTGTATTTTAAATATTTTTACATAATTTTAAAATTAAAAATTACTTTCACTGAATATTAATTTAAAAATTAAAAATTATAATTATAATTTTAAAAATTAAAATTATAATTTTAAAATTAAAAATTACTTTCATTGAATATTAATTTACATATGAAGAATATTCTGCTTATTAGTTTATTTTATTTAGATTATCACTATAATATATATGGCTATGACAATCTCTTTACAGCAAAATGGTTGTGCAGTTGAATGGCTGCAACATTATTTCCAATACTCAAAAATGTTATCCCATTTTTGCTGCTACAACTTTGTCACAATGTCATAATAACGTTGTGGCAGTGACTATCATAGACAAAAATAATGCTGCGATGTAAAAAAACTGCGACAATGTTATCGCAGACATTTTAAGCTTCATGTGTTACTTGAGTGGTTTCTGACAGATTGAAATCTGGAAATCGATTGTGTAATTTAAAATGAGATGAAAATTACAAAAATGAGAAAATTCACTAGAATATTTATAATTTCATTGGTTAATACCTAGTAAATTTGCTCACTTTTGCAACCCTCACATCGTTTTTATCGCGTATTATGTCTGAGACTTAACTTCAAAGAATTAAATAAAAAATTAATACGGATAAAATATAACTAAATAAAGTTAAAAAGTTAAGAGTCTAAAATGTAACTAAGTTAAGTAAAATTAATTAACTTTTTAATTTAACTTTTATCTTTTTAACTTAGCACTACTCAACCCTGGCAAATAAAGAAATGTAAGTAAATTAAAAAAATTTGCTATTAATATTGAAATCGGTGACTTATATAACGAGCTACGCAGTAAAATTACAAAATCGTTGGGCCTCCGCTGTCAATCCGCTGTCAATCAAGTTGACCTGTTAAATCGATTACATCGCCTGACAACATCTGACGTAGGAAATAGTGACGTTTCTGGACGAAGGATCTTCGATAATATAGAACTTGAATAATATAGAATTTGAAAGCATATTAAAAGAGGAAAGAAAGAGAATGAGAATTCTTTTTTTCTTTTTCTCTCCTCGCACACTCTCGCTTGAATCGTATATCAGAGATTTATTGGTATATGGATTTGCATTTTAAATAATATGCGAAACAGGATGTTAAGCTGTTCGAAAAGAATATTCCGCCTTCTACGCGACTATTATTATCTCTTTTCCCGCGTGATATTCTTTACTTTTCAAGGACGGATATTGCATACGCCCTTCATGCGAAATAAAAATTCCATGTGTATGTAATAATTTTTTATCATGTTAATAGAAATTTTTCAAGCGACAAATAATTTTCTTAAAAAGACACAAACCTTTTGTCTGAACGAATTTTGTTAAAATTTATAGAAAAAAAAATATATAAATTTTGTTATTTTTAAATACATTGTCTAATCTATATAGTGAGAAAGTAATTTCTGAAGAGTATATCATATATCTTCTTATAAAAGAAAATTTTGAGAGAAAATATTTCTATATTATATTAGTTATAGACATTTATAATAATCCGCAGAAATTTCAGATAGTACTTCTCAATAAGAAGATGTACATAAATCATTTTTGGATTGGAAGGACTTTAGCAATGTCGATCCTGCTAATAAGCACAATTAATTGCAGCCTTAATACTGTATTGGCAATACAAAACAATTGCCAATACAAAAAATTAATAAAAAAAAAAAAATGATAATCCTACACGCTATGAAACATATAATGCTTGAGATAGATGTCTCGTGCGAAGAGCGCGATTATCTGACATAAGCTACGAATTTTCGAGAATCACTTATTTTTTGTAGAATCCTCATTAATCATCAATACGTGCAGAATTATTGAAAGAGACAGTAAATATATTAAAAAAGATAAACGTATATATATGAATTTAAAAAAAAAAAATATATATATATATATATATTTTAACAAATATATTTTAACAAAACATAGACTACGACAAAGAGAAAAGATTTCCCCTTTTCCTCCTCTTCTTCTTCCAGGTTATAATAAATATAATCATTATAGCAATAATTATAGCAATAATAATAGTAATAATAATAATAGAGTTCTGATTAGCATAAATTATAAAGTCGTTAATTAAATTGGAAACACGGATATTCATAGTACTTAAATAATGACAAAGCCGCGAGAAACAATCTCGGGTTAAATAATACTAATCCAGTGAACTAGAATGATACCAATGTATATGCCTAATGCTGATTGGATCCGCTATTAAGATTGGATTCTTATTGTTAGTTAGAAAGAAGACAATATTAAAGAAAGAAGAGGTTAAGACAAGGAATTGCATCATAAATATACGACATAAAATGGCGACTTCCGGCTAATTAGTGTCACTCTCTTTATACCCAGTCTACAGTGAACAGCAAACAGATACATATATTTCAGAATAGTAATATGTTTCTAAGAATCGTATTCTGAGGTTAGTCGGGCGCGCATGTTTATACAATTCATTTAAGTTTGCCGAACTGTTTTGCTCGGTTCTTTGGCTCGTGTCACATCTATCGAGCCATATATAAAACTGCTTGCGTATGTAAACGATGGAAGGTGAATGAGTGCTCTCGTTCGCGTAAGTCGGTGGAGAACTGTCGATAAGAAACATGCAAACAGAAATTTAATTTCATATTAGATTTATTACTGAAAGAGAATAAGTAACATCTTTTAAGTAATAAAAGAATTGAAAAAATATATATGAAAGCAAAAAAATATATGTTTAATATATTATTATAATAATATAAATATAAATATTTTAATATAAAACAGCATTTTAATAGAAAATAATATAAATTTAACAAAAAATAGTTTAAAGCTGATGTGAATCTATTAGATCCACTCAATATTTTTTGTTACATTTAATTAGGTTTATTCTTTTTTATACGAATTATCATTTTGGTTTCTTGAAATTAATTAGTGCCTTTTCATTAATATAAATTCAATATAAATTGAATGTCACAACTATGCTATAAATTGACATTAGTTTCATCAGCTCTGGAAGGTTAATATTTAAAATAAGTAATTAATTATTTCTTTCCAGTATTAAATAAGTCTTTCGGAAATTCATTTGTTTAATTTCTTTTTTATAAATTTATTAGTTTTACTAGCGTATACAATTTATTTATTTTATTAATCTTCTCTTTTCATTCTGTGAAATCGATTAATTTGGTTTCTGAGACCAGAAAAAACTGAGTGAGGTTCTCAAATTTAAATTGAATCGTTTAATTAGAATCCTAAACATCAAATCTAGATTCTGAAGATTGTAGAAAATAACATGCATAGAGAAAGAGATGTTCTGAAAAAATTATATTTTTGGATATGAATCGCGTGTATTAAATTTCATTTAGCATTTAAACTTGATGTATTTTGTGCGGTAATAAAATTTATATCACAAAGCATATAATACACATATCACTTGCAAATTACATGGGATATCGTTTTCTTTTGCACAAGCTTTTCACACAACACCAAATAAATAGAACTTAATGAATAATCAATTTCGAAGACAATAGTCGAAGACATCATCTTAACGAACTAGTAGATTACGATATAATCATTGAATGTTCATCAGATTATCGTGCAAAGGACGTCCGCGCTTTGATGGTAATGATAAATGCGCTTGTTACGAAAATAATCTTAGCCAGAGGAGAAACGACCGCATGCATCGCTAAGATCACGCCGGATCGTGACTAAAAATGATGATGCGGGTCGAGCTTCTCTTGCCTACGGCGAATCGGGATCGAAGCACCCCGAATGATCGGCTGTACTGGTCTTCATGGTCGCCCAGATGCATCGGTCGTGCAAAAATACCTTGTTCGCACGCATTTAGATCGAGAATCTACTGAGATTGGCGCGCACCGTACATTGCCAGCGAAAGTGGAATCTTCCTGCTTTTTCCCCGTCCATTAGGCTGTCAATAACCAAGTCTCTTTTTAATCTCTCTTTTATCTCTATACTCCTCAATGTTTCATGAAAAAGCTTCTTTTTTTAAATTATTTTTAATTTGAATATCAGTAACGACTTGACATTCTTGCTAAAAAAATTAGACTTCAAGTTCAAAGAATTTATGATAAGGATACGATTGCGGATTTTCGGGTGGATGAATTAAAATCTTTGAAGTGTGAAGGAATTATTTCCATTTTTTGTAGTCATCTTATTCGTCGATATTATCAATGATAACGAATGTACATGATTGATAACGATGCGATTGTCATTGCGCAATTGCGTATTTGTATTACATGTCTCGGCCATGGTGTATATAAGAATATAAAGTGTATCATTCCTGAAAATGCTTGATTATTCTTTAAGCCATTCAAGAATTTACTTCAAATTATAAAAGGCATTACGCCAACTATGCCTGTTCTTGGAAAAATTTGATTAGTTGTTTCTCTCTTTGAGTTTAGTTGTTATTTTATCTTATATTTTTATCAATCATACATCTTATATTTTTATCATAGTCTTGGTTTTGAAAGCAAAAAAAGTTCGAATCCTATGGAATTATCGTTTTGCACGTGATTAAAACGTGCTGCGGGTTCCAATATATTATCGATGCTACTTCTTTCGATCGTTACAACAGGTCTAGGGGAAATATCGATGTAATTTATCTATCATGTTATTACCCGTAACTACCGAGGTAACTAATCGAGATTATTATTGCGAGTAGAGAATCTGGTCACTGGTGCAACATTTTTTTATACTGTTTCTCAATGCATTATCATAGGTGGATACCGCTAGATAGATGACTTCACAAATAAAAGTCTGTAAAAGCTACTAAATGTAGTTTTTATAATTATTTTTAATACTTACAAGTAAATATTACCAAACATAATAGTAACTGTAATCAGCTGTTGGATAATAATTATAAAAATAAAATAATATTTAGAAAAGTAGACTGGCCTAGTTTCCACTGAGGGTTTAAACCGGATCAGAATGTAAGAACTAACCAACTGCAGTCGAGCATTCCCCTGTCGTTCGAC
>Ga0157364_1006149_pt1 | contig 12306 bp, 4 predicted proteins | sample AttsexASBM2_FD_111476 | JGI IMG/M metagenome (GOLD analysis project Ga0157364, IMG submission 111476) | Fungus gardens microbial communities from leaf cutter ant in Ribeirão Preto, State of São Paulo, Brazil - Atta sexdens ASBM2 | ecosystem: Host-associated > Fungi > Mycelium > Unclassified ...
ATAGTCAAATTATATTTAGAATATTTAAAAATATTTAAAGTGATTCATTAGTAAAGCATCGAAAATAAGATGTGCCTTATATCAGGGCTTATCTAAAATCATAAATATCTGTTATAATTTGGATAAAATATTGAAACTACACACACACACACACACACACACACACACACACACACACACACACACACACACATATATATATTAATAAAATAGTATGAAATATGTGTAATAAATCAAGAGCTGCATCTTTATTAAACGAAAACAAAGAGACGTTATGTTTACTTTTCGAGATTAAATTTGATTTAAGTTTATACATATAAATATCTTTCCAGAATGGCCAATAATCTATTACTTTTTTGTATCTTTACAAAAAACTATGATAATAATAATCTCTATGGAACTTTTGCAATATGACATTTTATAAAATAAATATTAAAAATAATAAAACTATTATGTTACAAATATTTCTTTGAAGCATTAAAGATATTATAAAAATAAATTTGAAAGGATATTAACAAGAAAAACATTAACAAGAAAAAATAAAACGATATAATGTTATTTCTAGAAATATGCGTTTCTGGTTGAATTACTCTGAATATGTTGTCATCGAACAGAATATGTACAAATGAAATGACTAATGCTATCATGTATTATTCGTTTCCAACGCTATCAATATCATCAGTGTTTTTTTTTTAAATGATGTACACATCTTAGAGATGACTCTACTTTTGTTATCCATTGTGATCTGTATGGAACATCTTTAGGTGCTACATTACGAGTAGACTTTGGTTACATTGATTGATCATATTACTGGACGTCCTAATAAAAATCATTGTTACCTATTAAGACGCCGCATGAAACCAATTTCTATAAAATTTAATAGATGTACCGCTGAGAGATCGGCTATGAGAAATCGTAAAGAAATATTATAAATAATAAGTAAAAGATATTATAAATATTAGAATATTATAAATAATAAGTATAAGAAATATAAAAAATAAGTACGTAAAAAGTAAATATATTTTAGGAGATCTAATTTATTTAACACAAAACGTGTTATTCCAAATTGCTAATATAATTTGGCAACAATTAGTTATTATGTTATTAATTATGTAATTAAAATCACATAGGCTGATTAAAAATATAATTTTATGTTTAATAAATAATTTTTTAAGATTAAGGAATTTACTTTTTATAGAAATAATTAACTACAGTTACAATTTTTTTTCTTTTAAAAGTTACTAGTTATTATTTATTGACTCTAAAAAGTAATACTTTATAGTTATAGTTATTCAAAAGATAACGAATCAGTGTTTTAGTTAATTTTCTATTGATTTTTTGTAATATTTTTAAATTGCTATTTTAAATACAAAAATTTCTAATATTATTAAATTATTATACCTATTTATTATACTAAATATTATATATTGTATTTCTACATATGTATATAATAAATTACGGTTGTATTTTAAGAACTTAAATTAAAAGTATATTTAATATATTAACTAAAATATTAATTTGTAATAAATTAATATATACACTTGCCATGGAATTAAAATTATGAAATTATTTTGATTTTTAGTTAAAAAGTTTGTCAAATTTATTTATACATGGTTATAACTTTACGAAAATATTAAAATTACAATTTGATATTTATTGATATGTTTCTATCATAAGAACTCTAATTCCGTTAAAAGTTTATTGTTTTTCTATGAACATATATGCCTATATAACAGTCGTTTTATTGAGACAGGCTTAGTATACAGGTGAGAGAGATTCCGTTTTACGGGTCAAAGCATGAGTCACATGGCATTCATGCTACGTATGTCTTCCAATCTACTACTCCATTCAACTAACTATCGATTACTCTATCGACTCACGATTATCTATAAAAGCGATTCCAGTAAATTTTAATCGTGTTAGTATAGCAATATTCGCTGAGAGAAATTACTACAAAATTTTGTTATTAAATTGTGAAATATAATTGTGAAATATAAGATGACTTCTCTATTATGAACAAAATAGTGCAGCGATAAAAATATTAAAAATTAATGAAAACTACAATCGAGTTCCGAGCAAATTTGACAATTATGACATTTCTATTATGAAACTATTATAGTTACAAGATAATATATTTACACGATATATTAAGTATTTTCAAATTGTCAAAATTTTTTTATGGAATTATTATTAAAATAATGGGATGAAAAAATAAAATTTTATTATATTGTATAAACTACATTAGATTTGATATGTGAACTATTACGATTCTGAAAAAAATTCATATATCAGAAAAAATTAGATATCATATATATAAATCGTTTTAGAAACTTTTAAGAACAAAAGTCATGTTTGAATAAAATCAAAGTTCGACATTCTTCAAGCAATTTATGAAATGACGCTGAAGCGCTAATTTAATCAACCGATCGGTATTTGCTGAGTACGATGCTGAATATATTTGCTTCTACGTCGCGTCGTACACATCGAATAAAAAACCGACCGCGACACCGATAAATGTGACTCAATGGCAACGTGACCACGTGACCGTGTTACGTTTCAGTGAAAGATCTCCTTGCATACGAATAATGTGCATCAGGTATGTCGTATTAATTACCTTGGCAGAGCGCTAAGACGATAAGCGTCTGAACACAGAGTCGTGCGCGATACGGCAACATTTTTATTTCTCGCACATTTTATCGATTTCTCACATCTTTGTACATCGATACAGTAACTGAATTTTGCACATTGATGCAACACGAATAGATTGGACGCGTCCTCAAAGAGCAGGTCCCGGAATCTCTCTTCGCGGACCCAGTCACTCTCTACTCCGGAGACTTTCATACTGAAGCTCGCCGCAGGCACGACTCAACAGGCCCCACCCGGCAGGTTTCCCATTCGAGTACTTACAAGAGACAACGTCATCTCTCGACATCATTCGCCTCTTACGAGAGACATTTATATTGAACTGATTCTTAGATCGTTAATCACACCGGCCGGCAATCGTGTGCATATAAATATATATATAAACTACACTGATTGGCATGTGAAATTATTGCTCCAATTCTGAAAAGAACACGCCTATATCGTATCGAGAAATTAGATATAACGACATGATAGAATGATATGAATTGTCTATGAAACTTTTTAAGAACGAAAAGTTCTTGAATAGAATCAAGTAAAATTTTGTACTCTGTGTTTTACATATATATATATATATATATATATATATATATCTAAAATAAATATTACTTCATGAAATATATGTTAATTATCACCTTCAAATTAATATGTATTCGAAAATACTAAAATTTATTTGAAAATTATTTCTATTTCTGTGAATTTATACAATTTGGGTGTTTATAAATTTGCTTAATGTTCAAATATCAAAATAAATAAATAAATAAATAAAAAGATAATATTTTCATCGAGATATCTAATTTGTCAAAAATATAAATAATTATTATTTTTTTTACGTAGCTTTTACATTATATAATTAAAATTTTTATCTTTATCGCCATGCATCACATAGACAGAGTTACAATGTTGAACAGGAGAGTAAATAAATAAAGTTGATATAGTACATGCAAATGGCAAAGCATCAGCAGAACTGCTATTACAATTCTTGCCAGTAAAATGGATTTGAAGTAAAACTTGAGTTAAAACTTTATAACTTTAAATATTAAATATTAAATTTAATTTAAAATATTGATATTGAAAAGTTTTCATGTAGTATTGATGCTTTATTATGCAAAAATTTATCAAATATTATATAGTAATGTTTTCAACTTTCTGGTTTCGAATAGAAATAAGCTATTCCGGCCGAAAGTTTAAATTTAAATCAAAATTTTAAACATCATTTGAAGATTAACATTTATCAAAAAATGCTTGGTATAAAATTAAGTTTTATGCTTCTTTCGCAGAATCCAATCTGCAATACAAAATATTTCCTTCTTTATTTCATTAAAATATTGACTTTTAGTCTAAATAACCGATTTCTACTTGAAAGTATCACGATTCGAAAATTCGAATCATATTTGATGAGTGTATCTGCCGATTTATTTATCAAAATTTTTATAATTTTTGATAAAAACCACTTTCCTAGTTTTTAAATAGATGGCGCGATTAATCTGGGACACCCTATATGTATATATACAGGGTATCTCATTTTAATTTTAAATTGTCTTCCTCGAATACCTCGAAAAAAATGTATTTTCAATAAAAATGTTTTAGACAAAAATAGTATGATTTATGTATATGTATGATAATTACAAACTGGAAATAATCACAAACTGGAAATATATATGACTTTATCATCATATAGGTTTATCATATATAGGTGCTTAAAGTGTGCTATTATAGAAAAATCCTGAATTTATAAATCCTTAATAACATGGCTAAAAAATAAAATAATGAAATTTCGAAATATGCATTTTATAAGAAATAAATAATCATTTGTTTTTATTTATAATTTCTAATTTGGAAATGGAAATGGAATGGAATTTCAAGATAACGTTAATCTTCTTTACAAAAAATATCAAATATTATCGGAAAAGCCATATTTTGCACATTAAACCTCAATTATCTTTGGAATCTGACGTGCTAAAATTTTTTGGCTTGCAGTATTGCGTGCGCGTTTAATTTAATATTTAAAAATTTTTAAGAAACACCTAACCTGGTTGAAAATAATTTTTGTTGTAAACTAGTGTAATTCTCATCGAATGAATTTATTTACATATGTATATATTACATATATATATATTACGCGTCTGTATATTGCAATTTATCAAAGATTTCCTTTTTAGAAGCTTAAAAAGTGATAGAGAGGAAATAGAGATGTAGATGTTTTTAATTATATTGCACACTCATGAAATTAAAAAAGTTTGTTATTTCGGGCATGAGATACTTGCTGTTAAACGGCAATTTTTAACAAATTTATATAAATAATGTCACTTTTTTTATATTTGAATAGCTGACAATTTTACTTTATAAGAATTATTTACATTGATTATTCACGTTAAGATTTTGTATGTTGTCCCTCTTTCAACACGACTCTATGTTATTGAAACCTTTATATTAGCATGAGCTAATTATGAAAACTGGCGATTATTAAACGAGTTAGCAGGAAGAATTGACATAATTAACACGTCTTTGTTTCTTCAGAGTAATTTTTTTGACATTCTGTAACTTTCTTTTAACTATTATATAGTAAAAGAAACAATAAAATTATATATAATTTTATATACAGTTTTTTTATTTTATTATAAGAAATATAATACTCTTTTATATATTATTTGCTAAATTATTAAAATAAATAAACTTTGAAAATATAATTTAATAATTAAGTATTATTAAAGATTATTATTATAAAGATTGTAGGTAAATGTTAGTTAAAGCTTATAAATTTATATAATAATGACATTATAGTATCTGTCAATGAATTATGAAATTAAAATGTTATTAAAATTGATAATTGAATTAAATTTCATATTATATTGGTTAAAATTTAATGCAAAAGTTATTATAATAGCAAAGTAGGTAAAATAAGCATATTATAAATAACAAAGAATATTGAGTTAATAAAGAATAGTAATAATAATAAAACTGATGAAAGATAATTAAATTTAAATATGAATCAAATAAACATAATAATATTTATATCTGATGTAGCATTATTTATATGGTAACTTCCTTATTGCAAATATTTGAGATGTTTTTATGTTTCATATCTCATCAGAGTGTATAATAATTTCTTTGGACATGATAATAAGAATGTGAGCTATCCAAACCACAGTTTTCGTTATTATATTCATTTTATATTTATAAATAATCATTCAACTTTTCATACATTTCTTTGTGCGATTTGATATTGTCGCAAATAAGATTGTTGCTATTATATAAAGTCTTTTTGTGCAAAATTTATTTAGCATCCACTTAAAAGAAAATGAAATTTCTAAATGATAAAAAAAAAACTTGACATTTTAAAATAAAAAATATAAGAAAAAGGAAAAAATTAAAACAAATAACTACTTTCAATTATTTTAAGCTTTTTTAATTATTAAAAATTTAGACATATAGTAAATTCTTAATTTAACAAAAAAATCTTAAAGTAAAATGTTTTTTAAATACATATAGATTTATAAACATTTTTAGACTTTTTGTTCCTAATTTATTAAAAATTTGTAATTAATATTTTCTTTGCGAACAGCATATTCATATACTAGCTTGTGGCGTTTCTAGTCGCGGACAATAGATTAAATAATATCTGTTTGAGCAACGACCCTAAAAAGTTTAAGATAGAATGTTGTGGACTGTGTGTTGCTATCGGCAGTAACAGGTTTCCGATACTAATCGCATAGGAACTGCAGTCAATGACACGTTATCGTTATATTGTTATCTTTAATTTTGTTTTCTCATTTAAAAGAATTGAGTTTCTGTTAAAGTCAAACAGTTTATTAATTATGCTAATTTCTTCTTTGCGAAAAATTTTAATAAATTTTCTTTAATTAATATAAAAATTTACGTTACACATAAGTATCTGATATATTTATAATGTATATTTATAATGACAATTATTATATTTATTTAAAAATAGATATAGTAAATGATTAGCAACGTATTTTAATATTTGCTGTATTGTTCAATTGTTATTGTTCATAAAGGTGTCATGTTTGATTATTGAAAGAAAATAAAGAAAAATACGATATTCGATTTCTTAATAATATAAAGCATGCATACTCATACTTAACTACGAAATTAGCACAATTGTTTTTGAAGATGAGCTGTATGTAAATCCATTTTTAATTGGTCCATGCAAGGACACAGCTTTATGATGTATATGTATAATAAGCATAGAAATTATGCATATCAGCATCCCGCGCTCAATGCATGAACATATTTTAGCATGCTTGTCATTCAAGAAATCGAGCATTGTATGATCCCTTACATTGACAAACATAATAAGTATAATAATTGATCGATTAATTATTATATATAAGTATAATAATTGAGCGATTAATTATTGTTTTGTTCGAAGAATATTCACGCTAAAGAAATATATTCTTGTGCAATTAATAAAGTCAGTATTACGCTTCTCTAATAATTATATAGCACACGTGTTATCCGAATGTCTATATGATATTATTATGAAACTATTTATTGCAACAAGTTATGTTATATGTGACCATAGAAACTTAATACTATTTTACAGTCTTCTCTCTTAAATATCCTTACGTGTATCACGGCTCAATAATTTTTTTACTATCAAATAATTTTTTCTAATTCTACATTTTCCTTTTCTAGTAATAGGAAATAAACTTCATGCTGCAAAAAAATTCAAGCAACTTGAATTTTGCAATTTTTTTGAGTGTCTAAATTTAGTCACAATTTTGAATCATTCTTTTCCAACAAAATGATTATTGCGATATTACAAAAAAAAAAAGAAAAAATACGATTTCTCTTTTTAAAAAAGATTACAATGCTTTTGGTTTCTTAATATACTAACATGACACTTGAGATTGTAGTTACGAAAGCCCTGATAAATTTTTATCTATTAATTTTTTGTTTATCAAATGAAAATGGCTTAAAAATCATGGCATTTATTGAACGTCACGCATAATCTCTTTCAGGTAAGACAATGCCAAGATTAATTAAACTGAAACAATTATCTGCCTAAATGGTAGAGACTTAAGATATGACGCTGTGGTCTAGATTGCTATCGGCAGTTGCAGATGTTTGATCAACATTTGTAGATATTCGATCGGTTAGATTTATCGCACAGGCACTGACTTCAGAATTAACATTTACAATGCTTTGTATTTGTTTCGAGTGACACGCATTTTCGTTTGTTGATTTAGGTACAGATTCTTCTGTTTTTGAATCGCTCACAGTCTGTTCTAAGATTTCCTTCTCATTGATAGTAAATTTTTTCAGACTAATCTCATATGCAGCTGATGTTTTCTCCTTTTTATCATATCTTCTATTGATGGTGTACGCATCTTTCACTGACTTGCATGTGTCCTCCGAAAAGTTTTCTCGCGAGCAACATTGGGAAGAACTGCAATGTTCCCCATGACATGTAATAAGGCAATCAGTTTTCTCCGTATTCGGCTTCATCTGTGATACAGATTATTATTTAATAAAGTGATTTTAAACATAAAATTATGTATTAACAAATTATCTTATACTTTATGGAACTCTGGCTGTACAGTGACCTGCGTGATACCCATTTCGACGAAAAATGCAGTAACTTGTTCTGTAATGCTAGCATAAACCTAAAAAAAAAAACAAAAGAAAAATGAAAAAAATTTTTAATTTAAAAAAAATTGAAAAATATTGAATAAAACTATTTTTCTTTCTTAAATAACAATTAAATGTACACTGAAATCTCGTAATAGCACATGATTCGGAGGTCTGTATGTTATAACTGTGTTCCTACTTTATTCCAAATCAAAGAAATTCAAGTCACAAATTCATTTTAATAACTACTGCTACTTTCCACTCCTGCTATTCATAGCACGAAAAGGATTTCAAAGTTCTCTATAATGAGGTTCCAGCGTATTTCCATTATTTGTATAAATTATTTTAAATAACTTCATAAAATATGTTTTTGTATACCATTGGATTCAAAAATACAATATGGACTGTACAAATAGCTTGATGTTTTGCTAATTGCCACACGTGTAAGTCATGAACGTTTACGATGCCCGGAAAAGCTACCAATAATTCTCTTTTAAGACAATCGATATTGATGTGATTTGGAATTGTTTGCAGTAATATCAGGCCTGATTCTTTCACTGTAAAGAAAAATCATAAAACAAAATGGGAGTAAAAAAGTACATAAATAAATTAAAGTATTTTCGAAATTACAATATTCACGACATACAAGGTACATAATAAATTAATACTTTAACTTATTACATGTATTACGAATATATTGGGTTGTCCGGTAAGTTCGTGCCGACTAACCTATATAATTTAATAAATGTATACTAAAATTTAAATTTTCTGCGTTTCAATTTTCCTTCAACATCGGCACGAACTTTCTGGACAAGCCAACAGTTTTTCTTTGTATTACTATTTATACATGTATTATTTATGCTGCTTATAGTATTATGTTTATTTATAAATATATTTATGCTATTTATATATTATTTATACTACTTTTTTCTTTTCTTTTCATATATATATTAAATATAAGTGCGAGCGTGGCAGATAGCGCACTGATTTATCATGTCAGAGGTCCCGAGTTCGATCCCAGTAGGGGATCCCAAAATATTTACGTATCTCCTCTTGAAAAAGATTGGCAACCTCCCGAAAGTATCTTTGCTCAGAAACATCTCTCGAAAAATCCGCCATTCGGAACCGGCATTAAAACTTTAGATCCCATATGCTTGTGGTAATTGAATAATCAGCGTATGCACCACAAGCATATGAGAGAGATGTAACAGGCCAGAGGCCTAACGTAAGAAGAAGATATTAAATGTATTAAAATATACTTACTGTAAGGATAACAGAGAACAAATAGCGAAATTGATGAAAGAATAGCGAAGACTGGATCAATGAATTTGGCTACATCGGAATTGGTGAAATAAACTAAAATTGATACTAATATGACGAAAACACACCCAAGAATATCTCGACACATTTCTCTTAAACCTTCACTTTTTGGTATCGCAAGCGGACTTCGTCTAGTCTGTGCTGATAGTTGTTGCTCACCATCCTTTGTTTCTTGTGAACTCACATTTCTGAAATGTCAAGAGTCACTAGTAAACAATATACGAACCGGTTTCTATTAAAATTTTAGTAAACTTCTTTTTGTCGATAGAAATACATAAAGGAACATCTTGAACTTAAGAATTTTCTTATTATTTGCGAAAGAAAATACTTTAAAAAACTTTAGCATAATCTATAGAATATACATTTTAACAACATTTTGAAAACTGATAAATATATGTGTAACTTTATTATTTCGTATGATAAGGAACGATACAAAATTAATCGATATAAACTTGTAAAATGTTCAAACGTACCGTGTTATTGTACATTTTTTGATTGATTTATTATAATTAGAATTTATTATAAAATGCATTATTATAAAAATCACCTGCGTAATATTACATCACCACTCTTTGTAACATGCACGAAGATGCCCTGATTGAAAGTGAATCCCCCAATCAAAATGTAACAGAAAGCATTTAGAAGTATCCCAGAAACACCGATACACAGTACTGGCAATGGATGATGCATTTCATCTAGATGATCGATATGCACTAATGTCTGTAATGCTTCCATTAGCAAAGAAAAACAAAAAGAAGCGAGAAAGATGCAGCAGACGAGCATCGTAACAATATCAATTCTCGCCCATCCAAACGTGTTTTTCATTCTTCTGTCTGACCATGATTCCTGTAAAACGAGATTTTCATATTTAAATCGATTGCGCGTTTGACAGAATTAATAAGAAGCTATCAATATATATCCTTCCAACTTACAGTAAACAAATATTTTTATTATTAGAGGCTAGAGTAACTGTCCCTATTAATGTGCCTTTTAACTAATTTATTACTGAATTTATTACTGAATTAATTATTAAATATTGTAGCTTTAATTTTATCTGCTTGCAATCAATATCGGTTTTTCAACTACTTCTTTTCTTATAATATTTTTTTTAATCTAAAAAATGTTAATACTTTATAATGTTTTTGACAAAAATAGAAAACATGTTTTTATGCCTATTAATAAATCTTATTATAAGCGGCGATGGCCCTATTGCCCCTATATATATATTAATGTGCCCCCAATTTATGTGTCTATCCACATTTGACTCATTTTAACACATAATTACTAAAACAGGTAATAAATTTAAGCTAATTGTTTATGTTAATATTACTTACTTTATAATATTACATAAATCATTACTTCAATTATATTTATTTCAAAATACACTTACAACACAACGTTCTCAATTCCAATACAGGGTACATTAATAGGGAGCTTAAAATCTTGCGGTACATATTACTGGATTTACATAAATTCCTCATATCTTTTCGAAAAATATTTAAAATACTTTAATACTCAAAAAATAAAATATTATCTTCGGGATATTGTATGCATTAATAATTTAACTTAACAAAAAAAATTATTTTTTCTTATTTATTTGTGCTAATTTTCTTTACTTATAAATACAAAAGCACACTAATAGGGACAGGCATAATAATTGGACAGTTACTCTATCTGTTGCGTCGATTCTATTTAAAAAGATTTATAAAAAAGTTTTTTTGAAAATTATTCGCTATATTTATTTTAAATTTATAAAATGTTATATAATTTATTTATTTAATATAAAAGGAAATATATAATTTATTTAATATATAATATAAAATTTATTATATAAAAGGAAATTATAAAGTGAGTAATATATTTTAACTTATACTATATTTTTTTAATTAGAAAAAAGTTTTATATTATAAAAATGTAAGAGTATAGATATTTATTTTCAACAAACAAAATGTAATATCCCTCGATATAAATTTTTTTACGATTTTAATTTTATAGAAAAGATTTTATAGAAAAGATTAAAATTAAAGAAATTGAGAAGATATTTTTTTAATTTCTGTTTTTGAGTATTATTCGTACGTACCTTCGTTTTTGTCGATAAGGACGTAACAGAATCCTGTTCCTCACCATTAATGCAAATGGACGAATTTCCTAATGAACTGCAGTTACTATGTTTACTGTATCTTTCACGATAACTATACTGTAAGCAATATATAATTACGCTAACCATATAATTATATATAATTATGTAATTATGTAATTACGAATTTGCATTATAGAGAAAATACTATTACATAATGTTTAAATGTTTTAGTAATACAAGGTTGTCTTTAAGATATTTATTTCTTATTAATTTATTGTATGTCACATGCATATTGAGTTTCGCTAAGGATGATCCACATTGTTATGAATCTGACTCACTTATTAAAGCGATGCGTATCACAAATTTTAATAAAAACATTCTCTCAGTATTTTATAAAAATTTGAAAATATATCAATTAATATGAAAAAAATAGTATCTCACGCGAGATTTCTATCTGTGTTTTTATGTTGAATCGCATCAGCAAACAGCAAAGTTATATATGTAGGTATACCTAGCTAGATATACATAGGCAAACAAATATGATTACAGTATTTTTAGTCATATTTAACTCTTTTATAAGAACAGACTGCCATTATGCTAACTGTTTCTGTACGAAATAGCGAATCGCGAGAACAAAATCTAATCTTTGTTAAAGTAAGGAGTTTGTTAAA
>Ga0157364_1006150_pt1 | contig 12305 bp, 7 predicted proteins | sample AttsexASBM2_FD_111476 | JGI IMG/M metagenome (GOLD analysis project Ga0157364, IMG submission 111476) | Fungus gardens microbial communities from leaf cutter ant in Ribeirão Preto, State of São Paulo, Brazil - Atta sexdens ASBM2 | ecosystem: Host-associated > Fungi > Mycelium > Unclassified ...
AGAAAAAAGAAAAAGAAACGAAAAGTAAAATAAAAATGAAAAGAGAAAGTAAAATAAAGTCCACTGTCCACAATCTTAACACAAAGCTTTTGAGACAAAACCTATAAAAGAGAGGGGTAAAACTCCAAATTGACATCTCAAAAGCAACAAGTAGATGAGAAATCCAGATATGTCTTACCAATTTGCAACTGTACCTACTTCTCCCAACCTCTATATTGCTTGCACTGTCAACAACATGAACCTCATCATAACTCTAAACAAGGAAAAAAAGAACTGGACAAAGAAGTATCATTGTATAATCTAAGGATTGGAAACAATAGCTGACATTCAATTACAAATCCAAAACTTAGTCAAGTTGGCCAACATAGCAAATAACCAACTAGCAGATATCAAAACTACATTGTTACAAATAGGAGAAACACATAAGACACAGATTGGAGAAGACATTTACTTGCTGATGAATTGGATCACTGCAGAGGCAAAAGAGATGAACAAGTTGAAGAACACATTAAAATGATACAAGAAGTATACCAAGAATCATATCACAATACTTCTCAATCAATGATCATCAACAAGAAAAAACAAAAAGAAGGAGTTGTTCAAAATAAAGAAATATTCTTGGATAAACTATATGTGATATGAGCAAAATCCAGCAGACCCAAAACTCCTGAACTAATCTTTATACAAGAAGAAGTTTATAATCTGGAAAAGATGTTGAAAATACTACAATCACCAGTCAAGACTATCCCATTCCTTTCACTATCCTATTATAAAGCCATATAACAAAATGGAGAAAAAGATATACAATATTGAAAAGAATTTATAGCTGAGTTTATCAAGCAAAAACATAACTCAGATACAAGTCAATGAGAATTTCCAATCAAAATGTATTTAGGAAGGTTACTACATGAACCTTTCTTTACAACTTTAACATTATGAGGAGAACTAGTTATTGGACCTATAAAGAAGTTGGTGGTATCTTATACATTCTTAGATTGAACAAAGTTCATGAGGACATGAATGCTAAAATAGAGATATTGTTATGATCACTATGATCTATATCTCATGTTGTATAGGTGTTTGCCTCATAATAAACATATGCTGGGGTCTGTTTCTCTTTTGACTCATATCTAACTGTGCCTTGTGTTATCCTCATGTATTATCAGTCAGTGCTTCATGTAGTAGTGGAGGCTTCCTCATTTCTTCTATTTTGTTCCCTCAAAAATGCTTTACTTATTCCTCATAGTTAGTAGGTATATATAGTGGTAGATACAGTCTTATATCCTTATACTTTACCAATTAATCATTCCTCTACTCTTATTCAAGCCTTTGCCTAAGTTTCAATCTGAGCTAAGCTTAAGGTTACAACAAAAGCTTAGTGTTTAATGATAGTTAATTATCAAACTGAAGATTATAGTATATCTACCAGTTCTTAGATACTAGGTAAGAATAAAAGTACTCAGATAGTGCTATTACTTTATAGTATAGCCCTAAGTAATATCAGTAGCTATGCTGAGCAGATATTATAACAGTGAGATACTGACAGAAATTTAGATTGGAAAGAAGTCAACTCCACTATGAAAGACCAAGTACTTATAGGATTTAAATAGAGAGAAAACACTACTGTAAAAGGCAAATTATGAGTAGAGGTATTACAAGGAAATAATACTACTATAGAAGATAAGTCATGTGTAGAATCTTGTAGAGTGATAACATCATTATAAAAGATAGATCATTTATGGTGTTGGACTTGGCATATAATATAAACACATTTTTCCAAGAGTTAACCTCTAATCTGAAATTCTTCTAAATACTAATATATCAAGTTCACAAATAGTGAACCTAGTTTCTTTCTATTTTATTTTTCATTTTCATTTTCATTTTGTTTTTTTCTTATTTTTTCATTTTTAGAACATAGGGTTAGGGTTAGATCACAAGATGCAGAGAATAAAGTAGAAGGATCAAGAACAAATAATGTCATACAACATAGATACCATATGTTGGCTTCATGTACTACACATAGTTGTTTAGAGTAGGCTGCACAGTAGTGAGCATAGACCATTGGTAATAGTATATAAGATAGATTAGTTTGTAGAGAGATCTCTATTGAGTTCTCTTGTGTTACTCAATACAAGAGTTGTTCTTTTGTCCAACCTTAAGGACTTTAGTTCATAACATAATACTTTTTATGATGCTAGCTACTACCTAAGACTTGTTCTACTTTTCTTTTTTCTTCTCCATTTATAATAACTAGGTCTGGAGGAGGATATACATATCAATCTGATATTAGATCTGCAGAGATGTCAGTAATAGTTCACACTTGGAGTAAAAGTCATTAGAGTTAGTTAGAGTTTGACAAGTATGAAAACTTACCAAAGACTATGGTGTTGCAAACTTTCCAGAACAATCTTGGCTTCAGCTTATGTACTACACTATCTATATGCTGCTTGGTTACAATTTTAAAAGTTGGAGTGAAGTTTAATAAAGGGAGTACTAATAGGAGAAATTATATTAACTTAATACTAGATATGAGTGTTAATAGTATAGAGACTATGGTTAATTATCAGACTGAGAATTTACAGAGTATCTACTAGTTTTTAAGTATAAAGAAAAGTATCTAAAACACTTGGAAACTTGAGTGGTGTAATTACTATATAATTATATAGTTATCCACATCAAGTGAGATTAGTATCTGAGTTCAGCTCCAAGTTGGGCAGATATTTGATTGAATCAATCCATGGAGAGACACTGACTAAGTGTGTAGCTGAGATAGAAGTGATCTCTATTGTGGAAGACTAAGTACTTGTGGAGTTTGACAGAAGATAACACTACTGTAGAAGATAGCTTATTTATGGAGGTGAACTTAACATATAACAGAGAGCAGTTATTAGCTTCACTACATTGAAAACTAAGTGCAGTCTCTTCATAAATAGGAGTAGCTTCCATTTATACAACATTAGACTTACTCATTTCTCTATAGTGTATGATTTTAAGTTCTGGTATACTAGCTTAACTAAAAGACATGCAGTGTGGATGTTTGTGGTGTCTAGAAACATTTTATGAATAGTAGCCTTGGCTTTATTCCATAAACTATAATACCCCTTTTAATTTGGACTTTTTTGGTAAGGCTTGAGTTCTATCTACATAAGGCATTTAGTATTTAAAAAAAAGAGGGGTTACTGAGTAGACAAGTGCATATGATTATTGTGCTGGAATTCAGTCAAGAAAAGGAAATTATACTAGTTGTCTTATTATTTGCTTATAAAAAGCTGAAGATATTTGTCAAGTTCTTGATTAATCTATTCAGTCTGTCTGTTAGTCTGTAAATGCCAAGTGGTGGATGATCCAACCTTAATCCCAAGCAGATGATATAATTTCTTTGTACAAAGAGTAATAAATTAAGGTTCACAGTCAGACACAATATGTATAGAAAGTGTTAGACACAGTTCACACCTTGTTATCTGAGATTCAATAATAAGCTTCTCAAAAGTTCAAATGAGTAATTTGTGTTATCTAAATATACAGAACACAGGAGTTAGAACAACTTTTGGCTTCAGCTTATATACTGTGTCTCTGTTAGTTGTACTGGTCATATATTTTGGAAGAGATATTATTGATAAACAAGTCTACTAGAAGATGGGAGATGTGTCATTGCTGACACCAGAAGTTAGTTATAGTTTTAGTTGATTTTTAGAATAAGACTTTATAATATAACTACTAGCTTATATACTAAGTATGCTACTTAGGGTAATTATCTAGAAATGAAGACTGCTAAGTGAGTTACCCTAGTTCTAGTAATTATCAGATGTTTGGGATAGAGATCCATAGAGTTATTAAGGTATGGCCTATGATCAGTAGTCCTAATTAGATAGTCAATGTAAAATTTTTGTATAGGTTGAACTCTTACTAATACTACTTGTCTTTCATTGTTGTCTATTCTTTATTAGCTCTCTGTTAAAACATACACCACAGGCAAGTGGTTGCCAGTTGTCCATACTGTACTATACTACTATGCACTCTGTTCCTTCCAACAGGTTATAAGCTCTAGTTGTTTTGATCTCTAGTTAATGCTTTTTTAGGCTGCTTTCTATTGATGAGAAGAACTTGACCAACTCTACTAGTGGGCTGACATCTTGTCACTCCTAAGTCTTTCATAAATTGAGCTGATTCTGAATTGCTTCATACCTATAGGATCCTTTTACATCTTACATATGCTAATGGCTCATCACTGGCTAGGTTGAACATTTGCACTCTAGCTAGCTGTATTTGCTTTCTAATTTATATTAATTATATTCATTGATAGCAATGGCCAACTTTGTCACTACTCTCCCAAACTCACTGGCCTTGCTGACTATCCTTTCTGGAAAATTCATGTCAAATCAACTCTTACTCTTATTACCTACCCTGGGGCTATCTTTACTGCTAATGATATACTGAATGCTTTGGCACTCCCTCAGACCACTGATATAGATGAGATAGCTAGAAAGAACTCCTAAGTTCTAGCTATTCTTAACTCCACCTTACTAGATAACTTGTGAATATATAGCCAGCCTGATATTGAGGCCCTTTGAGCTTATCTTTGGACTTTTATGGGAATATCTAGTCCAATATAAATTTTTGCTGATTACTAGAGAACAATCATATTCCAAATTTCTGATGATTGAGACCTTGCTTCCCAAATTACTGAGCTTGATTCCCTTTACACAAGACTCTATAAGAACAACTGTGATGTCTCCTTTGTCTTAAGAGCAATGACTCTCTTATCTGCAACCCCTCACTTATGGAATTCTATCTCTGTTTCTATTCTTTCTTCTCATATGTCCATCTCTAATCTTACTTGGAATGTTGTATGTTCTGCTTGAATAGCAGAATTCTCTAGGTGGACTAACACTGCTAATTCCACTCACCATTCTTGCATTCTACATGGGGATAAACCCTCTCAGTAGAAAAAGAACTCCCAGCAGTTGCAAAGTAAGGGTTTTTCTGAGCAGTAAAAGAAGAGTAACTGAGAAAGAAAAATAGCAATACTTACCATGCATATTAAACAAGAGACCAAAATGATGATAACAGTGATATCTATCAGGCAGACAATGCTATTGTCTTTGCAAGTATGGCCACTATTCCTTTACCAATTTACCCTTTTCATTCTAAGTCTTCAGTTGTAGTCTTTTAACTTGTTGATCATCTTCCTGCAGTGCACACTCCTCAAAGTAGTTCTATTCAAAGACCTCAGATACAAGTAAAAGTATAAGCACTGAAATTTTACAAAAAGTGCTTAGAAAAGAAGTTCCCTGGCCTATTTATTGAGATCTCAACCTCTAGAATCATAGAACTGCCTGTTGAAAATTCCTCTTCTATAAAGGTTGATCTACTTGCAGCAACTACTCCTGAAAAGTGGGCAGATGATGATTATACAGTTTTCCTAGAAAGTAATAATAGGTATAAATTGGATGGTTGGACTCTTGGTAACCAATGATATGTATCTTTTTCCTTCCAAGTTAATAATTCACTAAATCCCTTGACTTAGTCCATCCAATTCTATACCAATATAGCTATTGCAATAGAGGACTTTATAGAGTTAAATAGAGTTAATTATGCATGTATGGCTTCCAATCAAAGTAAATTTGTTCTGTCTAACTTGCCTATTACTGTAAATCTCTCCAAATATAAGAAAGCATTGTGTTTCTTGTGTAAGAGTAGAAAAGCACCTCATGGCAGCTTTTATGAAGATGAATGGTTCTTATACTCTTGTGCCTCTACCCACTTTACTCTATTTGAGTCTAACTTTGTTGATATAACTCTGGGTAATTATGGCTGAGTTGAGACTACAAACTTAAAAGTACTACTATTTATAGTCACTTTTAACACTTTTCTGATTGAACATAAAATATTTTATCCTAAGAAAGGGACTACTAAAGTTGCTGTATCAAAATTATGGCCAGTATATTATGTCTCTGGTATGCAGATGTATTTTCTCTCTACTAGGCAAATTTTTCAGTCTGGATTGAGAGTAGAAGACAACAAAAGTGTTTCTACTTTTTGTGATAAGTCTAGTGATACTGTTCTATTGGCTACTCCCAATTTTTGGAGCAATATCTAGATTGTGAGGACTCCTATTCTCAAGTATAATGTTCTCAATCCTGTGAGTCTTGCAACAAGGCATCCAGACTTTGAGACTTTGCATTATTGTTTTGGATATGCCTCTGATAAGATTATATATCATGTTCTTGATAATGTTGAAGATGCAAAGAAGATCTGTTTTCTAACATAGAAACATGTCTGCCATAGTTGCACTCTTGGAAAGATGTACCAATACAGTTTTCCTGAGAATTTTACTCATTCTAGTAAGCCTCTAGGATTAATTCACTTAGATCTTCTTGAGCTCCCTATCTTGTTTTATTCAAAGTACAAGTGGGTGATTACATTTCTTGACAACTATTTCTTCTATTACAACATTGCTTTTCTGCACAAAAAGTCTGAAGCTGCAGAAGTAGTTAAGTCTATTTTTCAGATGTGGTCAAACACTACTTTCTATCTTATGAAGAGGTTGTATACTGATAATGGGAGAGAATATGTAATATCAGAATTACAATTCTTTCTAAGAGAGCAAGATATTATCTATGAGATCAGTACTCCAAAAGTACACCAACAAAATAGTTGTGCTGAACAATTGAACCAGACCTTTCTTGAAAATTCCTAATTCCAACATAGCTTATAATAGGCATGAAAATAATCATCAGGAATTATAAAGAATCCATTAGAATACACAACATTTTTCTGACAATCTACTATCCAAAACAGTAAGGATAAATAGAGTTGATTACCTATACAACTCATCTGACAATATCATTGAGATAAATGAGATTCTATATAATATCCAGTAGAAAGGTGAATGCCCAATCTGTTAGGGCAACTGGGTAGAAACACAAAGTTTGCACTCTAGAAAAAACTTAAGAGAACAGAATAAGGTTTTCTGGAGATGACAACTATCTTAAATATTGCACTGTCCATTCCAATCCAGCAAAAAAATACTGATGTAATCAAGGAATAATAACACAAGCATGGCTAAAAATAGTAAATGAAGATATCATAAACTTGTACTAAGATCTTAGTATGGAAGTGGTGGATCCAAGTGTAACAGAGATTATGCATAGATTTTGATGAGGCTAGAACAAGAAGGTCTGCATCAAAGTCTATTACTAGCATTTGTTTGAGAAAGTCTAGGCATAGAGTTTATCATTGGAGTTTGCATGTGAATATCTATGACAGAGTTTGTGGTTCTCTTATATTTACCCTCTCTTCAAGACTACTGCAACTCCAAGCAGGTGATATGGGTTAGAACTTGATGTTCTGAAAGACTGTTACTCTAATAAACTACAAGGCTCAGGGATTGAGACAATGGAACTCAGCTATACTATATGGTGCAAACACATCTGAGACATATTCCCAAGAGTTTGTTTTTAGTCCAAATCCTTTCCACTTGATCAAATATTAGTACTTCTTGCAATGCCAATGACTATTGAGAATCTTCTCCATCTCTCACTCTTCTTCTTCACCAATAATAATGGGGTCTAATAGAAATTCTGAGCATCTTGTGGGTATAGAGTTTTCAAGGGCAGTAATGAGCTTGATGACATGAAATACTGAATGTAATTATTAAAGTGCTAAAGAGAACTTCAAGCAGTATAATATAGGCTCTACTCATTTTTCTACTACATATGGTCTAAGATGATAGTGTAAAAGCTTGGCAGAGGGACATGTGATCTGAATGTTCAAGGAGTCAAGGAATACTTTATTATCTGGTTTAAACACTGGGGCAGAAGTCTGATGTTGGTTATAATATTTGGCCATATCTTTATGAGATTTTCAGATAGCAGACTTGGCTTCCTTGAGTGCAGATTTTATCCTCTCTATAAACTTTGAGACACCCTCTAGCTTGGACTCCTGTTGGTAGGGTTCAAAACCTATTTGTGAAAGTCATCCAGTATTAAAAAGAAATAGTGGCTGCTGTATTAAAGGAGTACACATGGTTGTTATGTTAGAACTCCACAATCAGGAGGAGGTTATATCAGTTGCTCTATTATTTATTCATGAAAGTCTGAAGGTATTGATTGAGCTCTTGGTTCACTCATTCTATTTGTTTATTTGACTGTGAGTACCAGGCTGTAGATGAGATGATTTCAATTCTGAGAAAGTAGTAAAGTTCTTGAGTAAAGAGCATAACAAACTACAGATCTCTATCTGAAACAACATAATTAGGAAGAAAACGGAGTTTCTACATATGGTGCAGAAACAACCTTGCAGTGCCCTCTGCAGTCACAGTGATATAAGTTAAAATAAAGTGGGCTCTTTTAGAGACAGAGTCTACTACTATTATAACTATATTGAAACCCAATGACTCTGGAAGTTCTACTACAAAGTCTATATTGATAGTATCCAATCTTACACTTGGTACAGCCAGCAGGATTAGTTCTTCAAGTGTTAATTGTTAGATAGGTTTAGTCTGCAAACATAAGTCATAGGTAGAGATATATTGACCCATATATCTGAATATCTGAGGCCACTAGTAACTCTGAGAGACTAGTTACAATGTCTTCCAATGCCCAGCATGTTCAGCTACTTTGATGTCATGATGGAAAGAGACAATATATTTATGGAGATCATGAGTGTCTGGGACATGAATCTTACTGTAAAATAAAAAAAGACTATTTACTTCTGACTACTCTGAGAAATGTATAGACTTTATAGATGACTGTTGGAGCTCTCTGGTAGCTTTAGCTATGGATTCTTCATGGTGACCAAGTTTGTTATCCCTTTAGATATCTGTCAGAAGAGCTTATTCTTCATTCTCAAAAACTATTTTTTCCATCATCCAAACTGCTAAAAACTCTAGTTTGAGTAGGACCACATTCTCATTGTCATACAACCTATTTCTATAGTCTGGTCAATGAGACAATGTATCTAGTTTTCCCACAAACTTGCCTGAGTAATAGTAGAGCACAAAGTTAAACCTTGCCAAGTATAAGGACCACTGAACCTGCTTATAATTGAGTTTTTTGGCAGTCATGAAATACTCCAAATTACAATGGTTCATCCAAGTTTACATGGAGTTTGGTGCTCCTTTGAGAAAGTGTTGCTATTTTTTCAGGGCTTGGATGATCACTAACATTTTCTTATTATATATCACATAGTTGTGCTTGACTGGAGAGAGAGACTTGCTGAAAAATGCTACTGGGTGCTACTTACTATTGGACTTAGACTCCTAAGAGAGAACAGCTCTGGTTGCAAAGTTTGAGCTATCTATTTCTATCTAAAACAGGGCAAAGGTGTTGGGTGATACCAGAATAGGCACAGATATAATAGCCATTTTCAGAAAGTTGAAAGCATCTTGTTGGGGAGCAGTTCACATCCAAGTACTGTTGCTGCCAGTAAGGTTAAAGAGAGGGTAGACTACCTCTGAAAACCCATAGATAAACCTCTGATAGAAATTAATGAAACCAAGGAAGGCCTGTAGATCAGTACAGTTTTTAGGAATGGGCCAGTTGCAAACTCCAGCTATCTTTATGGAGTTCATCTTAACTTAATCTTTGGAAATAACCAACTCTAGGTACTCAATCTGTAGTTTGTCAAATTCACATTTTTCAGAATAGAGGAACAGTCTGTGCTTAGCTAAGACTTCCAAAACCATCTGAACTGCTACATGGTGCTCTTCTAATGTCCAGATAAAGATTGAGATGTTGTCCAAATACACTATCATAATATCTTCAGCTGTGAAATCACAGAAAATGTCATTTATCATGGTTTGGAAAGTAGTCAAATTATTAGTCATACTGAAGAACATTACCAAAGGCTCAAAAATTCCATAGTTTGTGTGAAATGCAGCCTTTCATTCATCTCTGGGCTTAATTCAGACATTGTTGAAACCCCAGCAAACATCTAGTTTGGTAAAGTACTTTACTTCTTGAAGTTGTAAAACAAGCTCAGAGATCAAGGGGAGTAGGTACTTGTTCTTGACAGTTACTGCATTGAGGTTTCTATAATCTTGCACCAATCAGAGAGAACTGTCCTTTTTCTTGATGAAAAAAACTGGTACAGCCATAGGAGATTTAGAGAGGCATATTCATCTAGTGTGAAGATTTTCAGAAAGAAAGATATTGAGCTCTGACTGCTCTGCAGGGGAATCTTGGAGGATTTGGGCTCTGCTTCAGGTAAAAGCTCAATTATATGGTCTCATTGGCAATGGTTAGGGAGAGTATTAAAGTTTTCCTTGGTAAAAACTGACTGAAAACTCTGAGCATGAGGAGAAAGCACTGAAGCACTATTATCTGATAGCCAATTCTACTGAAATACTTCAAAGAGATGCTGAGAAGAAGTGGCTGTAACATGAAGATCTAGGTCTGAAAATTTGGAAAGTAGTCTAAACATACAAATCCAGTTGTCCAACTCCTCTATATCTTCCCCAGATATGTAGACAGGGTGGGATATCTCTTTGAAGTCATTAGCTAAGGCAAGAAAAGGACCAGATTAGCAGGCATTTAGTACCTATATCCATTGTTTGTCTGCCTTTAGCAGACAGAGTAGCAGGTGAGACAATGTATTAGAACAACCTCTAGATTGTGAGACTTTAACCAGATGAATCCAAGAATCAAGTCCTATTTTCCCAGACTAGATACTATGAGCAAAGTCTACTCTAAATGATTTTTGTACCTGAGCACCATATCTACTACCTCTAATATTTGACTGTCTTTATTTGGAGTACTATCAAAATTGTACACAGGTATGAAGTTTGAGAACTTGTAGGTATTAAAACTATGCTTCTCTACAAAACTCCTATTGATGAAAACTCCAGTAACTTTGGAGTCAACCAGTACATACACAGAGAATGATTCAAAAGTGTTGGTAGTCTCTAAAGAGATGGGGAGATATAGAGAGGTACTGTGTGTCAGAGTTAAAGATGATAGACTTGGTTTCTATTTAATTTTCTCTCATTTTTCTTTTAGCCTCTCTTAATTTTTATTATTGAAAGAGGAAGACAAAGTGTGACACCATCACAGGTCACATGACATGGTCACAATAGTCACATGGTCACATGATACAGAGAAAGGCATAAAAGGTTCCAGAACAAGATGAAGTTATACAATATGACAAAAGCATGTTGGTCTTATAAATGAAACATGGTCTTTAGGGTAGGTTAGAATTAACTTAGCATGGACCATTGCCAAAAGGTATATAAGATAGACTAGATTGTAGTAGGAACTCTATCGAGTTCTCTTGTGTTAACCCAATACAAGGTTCATCCACTTGTCTTACTTTAAAGACTTGAGTTTGTAACACTGTGAGTATTGAGAGTATTGATTGTGGGGTGTAAGAGAAGTTTTTTTTCCTACCTAGAGTAATAAAGAGACAAAGTTTGATGGTTATAGAGCAGATATAGAGGTATATCAGAAAAATCGCTGAAACTGTCTTCATATTATTCTATAGTTAGTATAGTGAACTTATTTACTAGCAACCAGAGTGTATAATTCACTGGCTGCTCTATACAATATCCTGACTGCTATCTGACATGTCCATACTATCTAATTCTAGATGCTGCTATACTTTCATATCCTTTACTATGTTTAAGTCCTCTATTAGTTGTTTCTATTGCTTAGCAGTTAGCTATCAGACATTTAACCTAACAGAGTACTCCTAAATGATATGGTTCAAATCTTTATATTAGTAATACCCTTTGGTAGGCAAGGGGCAGAGTTTGTAAGCAACATCAATGTCTATGGGAACACTTAAGAAGAAGACCAAAGAGAGTTGCCAGAAAAGTGCAGTGGGGTTAGAGAGCTATAGTCAAAAGATAGTGTTTGGGAGAGAACTCTAAAGTTGGGATAGGAAGAGTATGTTGGTTTGATTAGAAGACCTCATTTGCTTGTCAGGCCTGATCTATACATCTTACTGCTTCAAATTATATAGTGGAATCAGTGTCTTCAGGTTGTTCTACTAGCAGAGTAGCAATCTAATTCTGGATCACTGTTTTAAGACCTTGTCTGAACTTGATCAATATAGTCTGTGGTTGGTGTAGTTAGCTTCAGAGATTAATATTTAGAACTCATTTAGATAATCTTCTACTGCATAACTCTCTTAGTAGTATGAAGTCTCTTTTAACTTGTTAACAGCTTCAGCAGCAGCATTGATTGTCAAGATCGTTGACGGTGGACTCTATTTTATTTTCCCTTTTCATTTTTATTTTACTTTTCTTTTCTTTTCTTTTTCACTTTTCTATTTTTAGAACAACTCGGGTTAGGGTTGATTGGTCA